>Ga0247824_10000032_pt1 | contig 48669 bp, 75 predicted proteins | sample 13C_PalmiticAcid_FD_194412 | JGI IMG/M metagenome (GOLD analysis project Ga0247824, IMG submission 194412) | Soil microbial communities from agricultural site in Penn Yan, New York, United States - 13C_PalmiticAcid_Day48 | ecosystem: Environmental > Terrestrial > Soil > Agricultural land...
TTCCCAAATATGCGAAACTTTTTTATAGATTTCACTCATCATATGCCCGCCGAGCAGCGGGCTTTTTTGATTCGGTAAAAATTCAAAAATATTTCCGAACATACTTGTTCGGAATAAACTAATTTTACTATATTTACTCAACATAAAAATAACTATGAGACTTATTACAATTCAAAACTTAAAAGCAGTACAGAATAGGCTTAGCAATCTTAATATATCTGCTGAGATTGCAGTTGTTCGTGCCGAAACTCCGGGTGAATACCACTGCATTGTTTTAGAAGGGGATAACTTCGAACTCGCGATGGCTAACCTTGTATCCGTACGTAAAATGCTGACTAATCTTCCCTCGAATGCTGGACTGGTGTTAGAAATCGGGTTCGCCGGCTTACAAGATAAAGAATACCCAATTATAGAAATTAGGCCTCGTTTTAGTTATTTGTTGGAAAGTGAAAGGGAAGCACTCGGCCTGAATACCTCATATTATGACGGCTACAATTTGCAGAGCGATATTGCCGGTGAGGAAGATGGAGAGGTATTATTTTTCAACGATAAGAACGAACTGGAAGTTATAAACCAAGTCCTTGCCAAAGGAGGTAGGGCTGAAAAGCACTATCTAGTCTCAGGTGGTGGCTTTTTCAAGCTGAAAAACTAAAAATTATGCCCCGAACCCTTGATATTGATTTGATGTTAAATTACCTCCGCGAAAATCGCCATTTACTGGACATTTCAGGCATTGCTGAAGACGCCGGGATAAGTAGGTCAGTACTTGCAAACGCCTTGGATAACCGCAAAGATGGGCGCGGGTATAAAATCACGGTTCCAAAAAAACATTGGGATAATCTTTACCGTACGCTCATACAGTTGAAAATAGAAACGCCGTAAAAAAAAGACCCGGTAGAAACCAGGTCCGGTAGCTGCGCTGTGGCGCAACTGTAAGTATTTTTTTACCCTTCAAACTTTACCAGGTAGTAAGGTATTTCTCTCTGGCCGAATTGTTCCATTTGCTTATAAACAGTTACCTGAAACTCCTTCCACTGATCAGGATAGATCGTTTGGCACCCTTCCGAAGAGGTGGAATTGTAACCACCTTTATGGATATTGATTGCAATTCCCTTGTGTACACCTTCCTTGCCGTCACGAGTTACCGGTAATGATTCATCAAACGTGGCGGGCCGGAAAGCCGCATATCCACCACCCGGTTTACTGAGGCCATGCTTCCCTTTCCTGTACATATGTTTTCCCGGCATCAGTGTAGCGATACCAGGACGAAATAAAGATGGGTCTGTGTTCGCGTTGAAGGCAAGGAATAGATTAGGCGCAATAAGGCAAATACAATCATCATAGATGCCCCTGTCATTTATGCCAGGCTTCCCCATAGTGTCTTGGTAATAACCTCTTATCCCTATCAGAAACACTTCCTCGATTGGAAACTCGCTGAGGTATTTCATCGCTGCTTCTTTTGTAATTCGCGGCTTTGTCATGCTTTATCATTTTGCAACCAGTACCCCGACAATAATTCCGGCAAGAGCCAAGCCTTTGCTCAGTACTCGTTCCTTCTTCAGTTTTCGGGTTGCTGTATTGATATCTGTGATTAGTGTGTTGTTCTGCTCTTCCAGCTGGGTAACAGCGCTACGGAACTTCGACAAGAGTTCTGCCTGCTTCGCAATGATGGAATCTTTCTCCGCCAGGCGTTGTTCGTAGGTGTAAAATGATGCATCTGCCAGCTGTTCGTAATGCTGGATGACGCCGGCCTGTGATTCGACTTCATTACGCATTTCTTCGGCTGCAGCTATGAATCGTGATGTATCAGCGTTGGCTTTGGCTGTGTCGAGATACCGAATGATGCGAGCCAGTTTCTGCCGGCTCCGGCTGATTTCCCGTTTCGCGGCATCCAGTTCGGCAGCTTGCGCCTGTGCAATCCGCTTCAGTGAGTCCTCCCGATACCGGGACTGGTGCAGCTCGCGAGCAATGGTAATTTCTGCCTCGCGCACCGGTGCAGTAATCCTCTCGACTTCTTTTTCCGAGTGCGGTGCCGGGTCGTTGGGCGATCGCAAGATCACCCACAGCAAGAAGATCGCTACGACTGCAACCACCCCGATACTCAGCCACGGAAGGAGGTTGTGGTTTATTGGTTTCATGTTTGCGGTTTTGTTGGGAAGTTGTCACGGTTCATCTGAAGGAAGTTGTATTTGTTCTTCAGCAGTTGTATAGCCTTGTCAAGACCGATCGATAAAATTGAACCAAGACCAACTGCCAACTCCATACTCATAGCAGGTGTGAATCGGTAGAACAGAAACATAACGATCAGGCCAACTGCAATGCGTTTCAGGTTATCCCAGATCAGAAACAACCAACTGAATTTAGTTGGAGTGTTGGGGCTGGCTGGGTCTCTTTTGCGTGAATGAAGCCATAACGAAACCAAAAGGGCAAGGAATGTGAAAAAGAAGGCGCCCATGTAGAAGCCGAGAGACTTTTCACCGAGAACCAGTCCTTTGAAAATTTGATATTCTGTAAGTACTTGTAACATATGCTTACTGTTTTGTCAGGGTGTCTAATGTAATTTGTTCCTCATGCTTGCCTTGCATAAGTTCATGAACTCGATATCGGTCCACTATCCTGTTGTCTTCCAACCGATCGACGCGCATTTCAATTTTAGGCAAGGCAAGCATCAGCATTTTAACGTCTGCCCGCATGTCAACTATTAACCAGGCAAGTACTCCGTAAAACGCAGTGAATAACCAGTTGAATGCGCTGGCCTTTACTTCTTTCACAGGATCTTCTTTTCCCATTGGATGAGATTGATTTATTGTAGCTTCTTTGTTTCGGTTGTCCCGTCGCTGTATAGAATGATCTCCAATTTGGCAACAATTGTTTTTGCTGGCGGCGGAGGATCTGTCGGCGTGGTTCCGGTTTTACTGTACGTTACCGTGATATCTTTCGTCGCTGTCTGTCCGGTAGCATCAGCCACCGTCAGGCGGAATACATATTTTCCTTCAGCGGGCAATGGAGTTACCTGGCCAATGCCACAGTCGATGTAAGAACATGCGTTGATATTCCACCGGTTTACACCCGAAGGCGCACTGATACACTCCCACTTCGATTTGCTGGCTACACAGTTCCGGGACTTATTTCCAATCAGGGCAATGCTACCGGTGGCCGTGGTTATATCATCTGCAATGGCAACCGGCACAACTGCACCAGGTAACACTGGTACGACTGCCGGCGCTTCATTGGTAAGGCTAAGCACGTACTCATAGAGGTTGTTGGGAATCTCATTCCCAGTCCACGGGAACTTATCGGTATCGAAAACCCTGTTCGTGATATCGTGCCCGCCATCAGCGTAGAATATACCTTTCGCAGGGATTTCCGGGTTCAGCGCATTGATAGCCGCCATTCCGTTCTTCGAGTTGTTGACTGAAGCAGCCGGATCGTTGTTCGCGTGGAAGTAGAGTACTGGTAATCTCGACTGCGTGATGTACTTAATCCCGGCCGACTGTAGTCCGTTGAGCCCGGCTACTATAATAAGTGCAGAGAAAGCATCAGCATTCGCCTGGCTGGCCGTTGCATACCGAGTAACTTCTCCCCCGCCCATCGAAAAGCAGGCATTGAATAGTTTACTGGAATTTGCTCCGGGTATTGCGAGCCCTTTCGCTTTCGCGTGATCAATAACTGCATTATTCCCGGCATCCGGATATTGCGGCGCTACAATAATGAACTTAAACTTTTCGGCTGCTGCTTTCACGTTCGAGGGAATCTGGGTGCTCACCAGGGCATCGAGGGCAGAACTGCTGCCGTCACCACGTCCGCCTGCACCATGCACATACAAGCAGACCGGGTAAGATCCGGTAGTCGTATAGGAGGTTGGCTTCAGGATTACATACCCGTATGCGTTGGTAGAGGATTTCGGAAATTTCTCGACCAGCTGCGCCTGCAGCAGGACCGGGAAAAATAGTAGAAGGAAAAGTAATTTCTTCATGTCGATAAATTAAGGAGGTGGTAATTGTGAACGCTGCCATTTGATAGTAGCCATTCGGTTTACGATATCATTGGTTGCGGCTCCTGTAGATGCTGCGGTTCCAGTTATTTTCAAAATATTGGAGGTTGCGAAATTGATCGATCCTACGGTAGCGTACTTCACAATACCGATATTCCCGTCGATGAAGGTTTTCACCACACATTTCACGCTACTGGAAGAAATACGCATCACCCATACTTCAATTTGAAAGGGCACATCCGCAGGGACTGCCAGAGCAGTTGAGTTGAATATTTCTGTGCCAGCGAAGTATACCTTCAGTTGTTTTGTTGAAGTTGATCCGAGTATCGTACCTCCGTAGCTGGCAAGTATTTTTTCGCCGTCCAGGTTCAGGCGATTCGCAAGTATTGAAGTCGTGAGCAAGTCTGTCTCTGAAGTACCGGTATTACCACGATCTCCTGCATCATCGAGGATGATCACTTCTTCGGGATCGCGCCACGCAGGAACTGAGCCCGCTCCATTTGACCGCAACACCTGGTCATAGATACCTGTTCCAGACACCTGCTGCTGTGCTCCTGTAGAGGTAGTGCCTGCTGCCATTAAAGCATAAGCGGTATTGGTGGTGCGCCCGGTGCCGCCATTGGCCACAGAAAGCGCATTGTCTAATGTGAGCTGTGAAGCTGTTAATGGGGCATTGGCGCTATTATCGGCCAGGCGAACAATCAACCCAGTCCCACTGCGCTGCAATGCGGGGAATGCTGAGGTTATACCACCACCAAATGTGAGCAACCCTCCAGGAGTGAATCTGGCAACCTCTACTCCACTGGAATAGAAGGTGGGGAAAAAAGTAGATGCTGAAGCCCCTATACGCACTTCACCAGTTGCGATGTTAGTCTTGAAGATGCCCCTTTCAGCCCCTGAGTTGTTTTGAAGAGAAATACCGAACAACGCATTTGTTGCTGTCGCTCTTCTATGGATAATATCAGTATCGGTAATGTTTGTTATGGTTCCTGTGAATGTTTTAGCGCCTGCTACGGTTTGTGTTCCCGTGGTTATTACACCTCTTGCAGTGGCTGAAGCATCGGGGACATTAAACGTATGCGTACCCGTTGTAGATGAGATATTGAAATCTGTACCGCCGGTTCCTGTGGCAAAAGTTTGAACCGCATCTGTCAAACTGTTGAGCGAGGTGATTCCGCCACCACCTCCGCCTCCTATAGATGTGGCCAAATATCTTTTCACCCTATTCCCATTCGCAGTGTCGATCAACGGTACATACATGCCGTCCAATGACGTAGTAATAGGTGTGCTATCCTTGGCAATATAAATGCTGCGATTAATGTCCAGACCGAAGTTCAGCAAGTCGGTTCTGCCAATTGTAAGCCCTCCGGAAAACAAACCTGTGCCTTCAATATCAAGTAAAGTGTTTGGCCTGGTGTATGTTCGTTGTGACCCTATATGCAGACCGAAACCCAGATGGTTGTACGTGGTAATGCCTGGATTGAAGTCTTGCAAAAGCCCCCAACTGCTGTCCGCATATTGCGAGCCAGATCCGAGCATCCTGTAACCAACATATTTTTTTATCCGCGACGCAGCGTTCATGAAGTCGCCACCAGTCGAGAATATGTTTACATTTCCCAGCGTATCTCGTGCATCGGTCAATAATTCGCCCGCGAAACAACCATAGTAGCCTTTAGCATTGACACGGCTCGTGCCTCCGTTGTTCTTTGTTCGCAATATGCTCACCAGTCCATACTGGCCATCGTATTTGAAATCGTTACCCAAATATGTAGTTGTTCCTGTATAGGTCGGATTTTGGGCCATGTAAAATTGAGCGGTCATGCCTTGCATTAAGTCTCCGCCAGGATTAACGAATGTAACCGTGTCGCTCGCATAATGATTGAAGCTGCCGAATATGGCTGTATTGATTGACTGACCCGGATTGCAGCCGAAGCATTGGTTTCTCGCGGTATAATATATAGACTTGGTTGCCGAAACCCCCAATGAAACCCCTTCCGCGAAGTCAGTTTGATTACGAATTGTATCGGGCAGATATATCTGAACCGACGCCCGTCTCGACCTATTGGTAGTTGCGGGGTTGTACTGATCTGGCCCAATGGTCAAAATTGAGTGTCGAGTATTAGTATCATTAATTACGATGGAACCTATACTCCGTTGATGACGGGTGAAAATTCCGGTATTAGGGTTCCCCAGATGCAGCGAGCCTTCCCCTGACAAAAATATGTTCTTCCCGTTCAAAGGGATTTCCCGCGTAGACTGTAGTGCTGCCGGATTACCTGCCTGCGCGCTATCCTGGCCTAATCGTATATCGTTTCCCGATCTGGTACTACCATTGGAAGCAGTTGCAATGTTCGCTACAATTGCGTCGCGTATGCTCTGCGATGTGTCTTGTAATTCTTCCCGTCGGGTATACCCAGCAAGCATATCTGCTGTATCGGCGGTATTGAGTTTCTGATCGATTGACGCTTGCAACGCTGCAGCTATTCGCTTCCCTCTACCTGTTGTTTCCACCCTGTCACTGCTGTCTGCATCGCTCATCACCGGCGCCGTTACCGTGTCCAGTAAATTCGTTTTTGCCAGTACGTTAAAGTAACCATCCGCTGTATATCGGGATCGTTCAGTATTATTCGTTTCGACAACCAGCGGATGCGAGGTAATTGTACGCAGCCCCAAATAACTGCCGCCATGATATAGCTCACCTCGAAGAGGAGCTGCAGGAGTGTGAACGATGAATGCATCCCTCGCTTGAATATTTCCACTTACATCCAGTAATTCATCTGGTATGATATCGCCTATGGCTACTTTGCCATTATCATGAATCTTTAATCTTGGTGTACCATTGGTCTGGAATGTTATATCCGTCCCAGGTCCTGCCCGGATAATATTCTCACTGCCTGCGATGAACGTCAATGTATCGGGGCCGTCTATGATCCATACCCGGCCTGAAGCACTGTCTACGATTACACGCTCTACGTTATTCGTTCGCAACCTTAGCGGCCTCTCATCTGTGGTGCCTAAGAACTGTGAAGGGTCGGTGCCTGAGTTGCCGGTGAGCCTCCAGTTGGCAGCGCCAGGTAAAATAATTGTCCGCTCTGCGCCGTTTATTAAAAAGCGGATAGTACTGTCGTTTACTTTGAATATTGAATCAACTTTTCGCCTATTGTCATAAACTCCCTTTATTACGACATTCCGAAAAACACCGCTCTTTCGATATCGGATTGTTGAGTCGTTAAGTGCGTAAATCGTATCCACCCCTAACGATCCTCCCCCTCCGCCACCAGTTACCCTAGCGGTATCAACCCAATCGATGATACCTCGAATAAGAGTATGCAATCGTAGGTTAGTGAAAGCGGTATTAGGATTGTTAGTGATGTACCGCGTATTGTAGTTGCGTAAACTGTCTGTGCCAGGGAATCCCTGAGCAAATGAAGATCCATACAGGATCAAGGCGGCGATCAAGAGCTGCCAGGACTTACCCCGGAAAGCTCGCCGCTGTGTCGTGTTTAACATACATTTCCAGTTGGTGACCCAACATAGCTTTCACCAGGCATAGTTGAATCGATTTCGTATACATTTTTGATGAAATTATCAGGCACTATATAACCTGCAACTACAGGTGTTGTCATTGCCTCATCAGCAAATATTCTTACCCCAGGGAGAGCAGCACTCGCCGGTGGAAGAATATAAATATTTCCAATAGGCTCACCACAAATCGTTACAGGATTGTTTCCTAATCTTGCAATAACTAGCTTGCCCTTAGTAGGCGGTATAATCTCTATATTCTGTGAGAACGATACAGCCCCTTCACTACAATTGGTTATTGTAATCGAAACAGGAATATCAGTTCCTGCAGTCATGGCCATCCCCGTGAAGAATACATTCGATCCAACAATAGAAATGCTCATCCAAGATGGACGGTTGTTTACTGTTAATACAAATGGAGCTGTACCTGTAATTGGGAATGAATAACTGTAAATTTGTCCTACTTCTCCGTCGGGTAACATAGGGCTACCTTCGATTGCCACGTTTATACAAGCAGGAGGAACATATGGTTCCCCAAGTTCGAATGTTGCAGACCTATCGGCAGTAAAATCATAGAAATTTGGATGATCATTTATAACTCCATCTCCATGATTGAATGTTCTTGTCCCTGGGGCAGGAGGTGGACCAGATAGATTAAATGAATTATCATCACTAGTCACATCCTTCCACTGTATTGCATAATAGTAACTCCCTTTTATTATACTGCTTTCTAAAATGCTCCCAGGCAAAAGCCACCCGTCATTTAATTGTGCTTCTGGGGATAGTGATGAATCAAAAATCACATTTTCGTCAGCATCACCAAGAAGCAATCGGAACTTACCAGAAGCTCCAATTCCAAGGACCATTGTAGTCAATAAAATATATTCTGGGATGTTGTCTGCTAATTCAATATCTCCATTCCCTTGAAATTGTACTGTGCCATTCAGTAGGTTAATTGGATTAGAATCTATCGAAGTATTTGTTACATAAGCTTGTCCAATAATAACCAATAACGCGCCGCTATTATCCTCGCACACCATCCTATAATTGCATGGGAGGAAATTCATCTGATTTTGAAAAAGATCCTTTACAGTAGGCTCCCCGTTTTCGCCCGCTATCATTACCACGGCATTTAAGGACAATGTATAGGACAATTTTTGTGGTCGGTATTCTTGCCAAAAACCACTCCCAGGCGTCGTAGTCTCCTTCATTTTCGTGGTTACGCTCAAGCCCCATGTTTTTGCACACAACACATTGAAATATTCATCCCCCACCCTCAATTGAAAGATGCAGTTTCTTCCTTGCATGTCCTTTAAACTACTCACTCAAATAAGAATTTATGTGGAATATGATTGTTTCCTAATTGGTTGCCGTCATTCTCTCCATCTTTCATTACCTCTACGAAATTCATATCTGCACGCCCTTCCGAATAGTCTATATTTAATGGAGGAACAAGAACAAAATATCTACCTGCCATTTTCTGACTATCTGGAAATGTATAGTGCCGGTGGAAACTCAATGGCTCAATAACAAGGGCGTTATTAGCAGGAATATATTTTAGCCCATCAAATGGGCCTTGGATTTGAAACATGCGGCGTCTCATGAAATTATATCGAACTAACTCGCCTAGCTCTTTAAAGTGCCTTGCTTCGTTTTTCCCATATCTTTTCCATGTGGGCGTTGTGAGCGAAATCAGATCAGGGCGATATAATGCACCTTGCAGCACCTTCCTGGGACTATCAGAGATCATTACTTCTTTATCTATGACGTCTTTGAAGCTGAGATTTTGAGAGGTTTCAGCGTAATCCCCTTTCATTTGTTTATAACCACCCGCAATGAACGGCTGATACTCGATTCGGAAATTTCTGAAGACTGGTGTATTGGCATTTATGTTTGATGCCATTGCGATGTACATAGCTCCTGTAACTGGTATTGGTGGGGACTCACAATTACTACTGCTCCATTCGCTGAAGTCATTCACCTGCAACTGAATTGCATTACCTGTTCCCGGTTGCCAGACCGGTTTTAACTCAGTGCTTCCAGAATACGATCTGCTTAGGTAATATTTTACTCCGGTTCCATCCTGAACTATGTATACGAATACTAAATTGCGTGTACCAGTTCCGCCACTAAGATATTTAATGTCAAAATCGACATTTATTTTATCCCCTTGACTAACTTCGAATGGTTCAGATTGCAATATTTTTTCTCCACTTGTAAAATGTTCCAGGATGAGCTGCCTCTCCTTTTCAACGCCATAGATATCGTATATTGATCTACGGTAGGCAATATCCGTCGTTGGGGACAGATTAGGCAGAGCGCTGGTAAACTTTGCGCCATAAGTCCAGCCTGGTGTTGAATAATCAGTATAGGTTGTACCATCGCCATTTGTGCCGGAGCGAAAAGCCGTCCCTCGTTCAAAAGTATTATTAGTTGGAATTTCTGGCCATGGCTTGTAATTGTAAGTGTACCTGGCTGATTTAATCGCAAAATCAGAACTAATAAACTGAGCTGCCTCTACCGGATGAATCAAGCGGTCTCGTCCAACTGCTCCAGGATCCTCCAATTGTTGTGCAGAAGAAACAACTGCACCCACATTGTTATATTCTGTATACCACACTTTTGCTCCAATACTATCCTGAAGCTCTCCAAATCTCAGAATAACCCACCTCCCGTTCCACTGATAAAGAGTATAATACTCGCCAAGAATGTGCTGCAAGCAAGTGTAGCAATCAAAGAATTCATTAGAATCTTTCAGAAAACTTCGAGCATGGATAGCAGTTTGATTAAAGGTGTCCTTCAATTGATCCTGTGTTCTGTCTTTCATACTCGATTCGACAATGTTGCTATACAACCTCCAACCTAAACTGAGGCCAGTTTTCGAAAGAATTGCCGAAATATAATCTTTGATCAGATTTACGCCTACGAAATTGGACCCATCGGGCTTTGTTAATGGAACACCTTTCAGCAGTCCTATTCCATCAATTGCCTTCAATGAAATATCATAAGGTTTATCCTGAAACTCTGCGCGGCCTAATCCGGGAGTAAGAAATCCAGTAAATATGATTTGATCATCGTCTCTGGCTATGACCTTCCACTCATCATCGAATGTCACTATAAAATCATCGAATGTTTGACTATCATCTGTTGTCAGAAAAATATCTAACTGCATTTCACTTGCCCATATACATCCTTCGAATTTACCTCCTGATGGGTAGGACATTTTAAAACTAGTAGCCAACAATGGTGTTACCCCCGCTGGTTCCACATCCTTTTTATAAAGTTCAATTAGGATGTTTTCATTCAACGGATTCTTAAATCCCACTATATGGTGAAGAAAATATGCCATTAGAATTTTCTATTGACGCTCCTTTCGCCTCTTCTCACAGCCAGGTACAGCCCATCATTATTTACGATCGGTATCATTTGCCACCCACTTCCTCCATTACCGCCACCCACTTGTGCCAACATTTGAGGCAATCGATCTAGCGGCATGATGACTTCAGGCCGGTGCATCTCTCCAACCTGTCCGATAACGGGGCCTGTAACAATTCCGCCATTTGCGAATTTTGGGCCGTCGAATTTGATATTGCGAAGGGCGGCGCCTGCTGCAACCAATCCAATACCTGCAACAATGGCTAATGCTGGATTCTTAACAGCCCAAACACGCAATGCTTCTTTGAGTAGTTTTATTTTAATTGCCGCTGCAATTACTTCTCGTCCAATTTGCTGCATAACACTTCCCAAAACACCTAACATGTTTTGTCCCGCCTTCCTCAATCCGCCTGCCATATCTCCAGAAGCTAAAGCCTCCCCAAGTCCTTCTCCAAGTCCTACAACCATTTCTACTGCGCCAGACTGAATAATTTGTCGAATACTTCCACTCAAATCTGCCATGACTTGTAATCCTGAAAACTCTAGTTTCTGCCTTGCCGTTTTCAAAACATCGTTAATTACAGAATCAAAAGCGCCCTGCTCAATTGCTTCGCTGCCGGTTCTGGATCGCACATCGATCTTTACTTTAGGAGCGATAAGCAAAGGGATTTCAATGGGCTTACCCGACCTGGTAGCCGCTTGTTGATATGCTTGTTTGATCTCCAACTCATTCAAAACAGGATCAATCTCTAACTTTGGTTTGGCCTTAATGGCTACCTCACGTGCATCAATGGCGTTCATGGTCTCCAATATCTTCAACTGAAGCGCCAATGCATCATTCTCCTGGAAAGTAGCCAGTAGACCCGCTTCGCGCGACTTATTTGTTGATTCCAGCTGTTTTTGATAACCGGATAACTCTTTTTTGAGGGATTTAAGTATAGGATCTTCTTTCTCGCCACCACCTGAGCCCGTAAGGCTCTTGAATTTAAGTGACGCTATTGTGGCGCTTTCCAGCCCTTTGGCAAGGTCGTTATATTTGTCTGCGATAGGAGACAGAATTGCTTCTTCTTTTCTGAGTGTCGCATTAAGTGAATCGAGGGTCCTATCAAGAATGAAAGTTCTATTCCCGAGAGAATCTACTGCGGGGATATTCAGAGATTTTTTATAGGCCTCTACCGCATCTCTTGCGTCTTTTACTTTTTGAGCTTGTTTGAATAATTCGGCCCCCAGCTTTCCAATCTCAGACTTTAATTCAGAAACTACTGCCTGCTGGACGATGGCATTCGTATATTCTTGTGTGATTGTAGTTAGGCTTCTAAGAGAACCCTCTTGCAATTTTAGATCTCCGAAATACTCCTTATTAATTGACTTTAATTGATCAAGTGCATTCTTTCTTTCTGAGATACTCCTGGTTTCATTTTGAATTGCTGCAGCTAGAGATTGTACTTGTAATATTTGAGCTTGAGATGAGCCAATTCCTTCAAAAGACACTTCGGAGGCCGTTTTGGCTTCCTTTAATGCCTTTGTTAATTTATCCAATTCCTCCTTTGCTTCTTTGTTTTTTCGATTAAATCCAGCGATACCATTATTGTAAATCAGGATACCAGAGGTGATTGCGGAAATTGCAAGACCAATTCCGCCGAACCCGGTAACAGACGAAAGCAATAAGGAGCCAATAGATTTCCCAGATTCCTTCGCAGCTGCCGAAAGTCTCTGTAAAGTATCTGGTATTTGCGTAATGTTATTTGTTATACCTTGAAGTCCATAAGGCAAATCTTGAATCACTCGACTAAAATCCAAAACAGTTGAGCTTGCGGCATTAACACCTGAAGAAAAAGTCCTGAAAGAACCAGCGCTTAGGATACCCTTCATTGAAGTTTCTATCTTTGCAATCTCCTGATTTAACCTTACGATTGTTTGAGAATCAGTAGCGACTTTCAGTTGATTCCGAAAAGCAATGAGATCCTGCTGTAAGTCATGCAAAGATTTTGTTACTTGCGCAGTATTCGCCCCGATATTTATGCTAAAGCCCGCCATTTCTACTATTGAATCGTGAAAGAATGTCTTCTCTTATTCTACGCGCTTCCGCCATCTGTTGCTCCTGCTGCTCTTTTTCTTGCTGCTCTATTTCCTCTGGAGTAGGATCACCAGGCAAAGGCATGAATTCGTATATGGTCAGATCTTGATTTTTCAGATAGGGTCGAATTGCTGAAAAAACCTGCATACGGAACCGGGAATTAACCCTGTGCTGCTGACGGTTGTACCCTTCAACCCGCAGCAAATATTCCCTGTAGGTCAGTCTGCAGTACTGTTCCCTGGTGAGTCCGAGTTCTCCGTAACAGAAGGATTCGATATCCTCCCACTCATCTCTTCCATCTTTTTTTTTATCTCCTCGACTTGCTTATCGGCCCTGTCCTGGAACTTCTTGGTACTCTTGCTGTCCCGGTATGTCTCCGCCACAATTGCAAGTTCCTTTTTCCCCTCTTCAGCCTCCACCATTTCCTCCACCCAATCAAAAAAGTTGGATATAGGAATTTTCGGCGTTAACCCATTTGCAATACAAGAGTTATGGTATCCTGCATAGATCAGGAAAACTATACTGGAGTTACCCACAGTATTACCTTCTTCATCCAGTATCATACTGCCGTCTTCTGCTTTCCGGAAAACATATTCAACCGCTGGCATACCGAACAATAGATCGATCTTCGCTCCGTTCATTCTGATGGAGCATCTGCCTGTATTATTCATGCATTAAGGCTTTGTGGTGGTCAGGGTTCCTTCTCCAGTCAGCGTAAAGGCGAAGCTCACCAGGCCATTGGCTGTACCAGTGATGGTCACGTTGGTGCATTTGCAGCTGCCTGCGTAATAAAAGCCAACACCTACCGATCCTGAGATAGGGCTTTGAATACGCCAGAGGAACGATGTACCCGCATCCATTTTCTGAACCAGTTCGTCAGAAGACACTTCTCCTACTGCAGGGTTCACTTCACAAACAGCGTTTCCTGAAGGGTTGAACTCCACATCCCCTACACCTACTTTCTTACCGCAATAGGTATCTTCTGCAGTTACAGGGGCGTTGAGAGGGATACTGATATCCTTTAAGCACACCAGTACCTTCCAGGTTACTCCGTTGTCAAACGACAATTCAATGGGCATGTCTTTTGCGTTGATATTCTTTCCAGGCATTTTATTGCGTTTTAATTGTTAACTTATTTTTGTTGCAATGCAGGATATCTGCAATACTTTGGCTATCTCGTAAAAGTTTGTACTCAGGTCAAATTCGATGTAGTTGACCGATTCCAAAATCACATCTTGAAAACTCCATCCTGACTGATTGATCATTCCGCCCTCACCTGGTTGATTCTTCACATAGGTCAGTATTTGTTCGATTTGCTCACTGATATCATCGACTATATCCTTACTCACTGATCCCATTTGCTTACTCACTATCTCAAGCGACTGAACGCAGTTCCACCGAAACCGACTGAAATCTGAAGCATTAACCGAAGATTGAGTCGTCAATAACACGTATATGTTTTCATCAGGCACTTCACCAGTTGTGGTACTATCGTATACATGAACAGGATTCCCATCATAACTAAGCGAATTCTTAATTGCCTCATAATGTCCCATTCGTATAGCCTTTTCCCTATTCATATCTTACTGTTGTTTACAATAGTTTGCAATCTGTTTGTCAGCAAGGGTATTTCTGCCAGTAATGGAGGAAAGAAATAAGCCTGGGGCTTTGATCCAACCAGCATTATGATCCGGAAAATCAGGTAAGCTGTTTGCTCTAAAGTCAAAGCCTTGTTTTGTCCAACCCGTTTACCTGACTTAAAAGTCGCGGCGCTTCCAAACCTGATTCCCTTTCGTTTCGTCCATGCTGTGATAAACGCAAGGGCTTGTGCAGCCGTTCCGCCCGTCTTACCAGTAGCCTCTAACTGAAACCCTAGCTTCAACACTTCAGGGGGAACATTTCTTTTGCTTCTTGTACCAAACTCTTTATAGCTGCTAGTTTCCTGCTGACTAAAATACCTGAATAGCGACCTCCTTATTTCCTGGTAGTTGATCCCTGCCGCCAACGCTCCCTGATCTTTGGGCGCCAACCGCTTCGCATTTCGAACAACGGTTTGAACAGCCGACTTGATTTCATTATGTATAAGAGCTTGTGTTTTCGCGTCATATTGATCAATGCCTTTTAACAGCTTTTCAACGTCATCAATCCTGATATTTCCGAAAGCATCAGCCATTTCTCCTAGCTTTACTGATTACGAATTCATACAGGTGACGCCTCTGATCTATCAATTCAAAATCGTGCATTGTATACATTTCGCCATCAATCTCGCATATGGTTGAATTGGAAAGCTCATTCAACAATGTCGCCTGAAATCTACATACCAGCCTGTACCAGGCCGTTATTTCGATCTGTCCACGGTCATTATTCTTTATCGCTCTTTTCTTCTCCAAGTTGCATCTGGTAGTCAAGAATGGAACATACTCTGCTTTACTACCAGCACCTAACGACCCGCGCGCATTCTTTTTGAATGTGACTGACTTATTCAAAGAACCTATGGTAAACCTTAAACCCATGCCATTCCGATATAAGGTTTGATGTATTTTAGAGCACCCGAGCTGACCCCATCAATTGCATTGACGGTTTCGTTACCTGCGCTACTTTTTGTATTGGTTTCATCGCCTCTATGTTCATATCGATAAGCGATTTCCTGTTTGATCCCATTCTTTAGGTCATCTGGAACCGGAGTATCGAAATCTCCCTCTTGCCCGTAACCAGCTGTAAAGGTTATTTGATACGTTCCACACTTTTTTGGGCAAAAAATCTTGTTGTCAAGGCCGATTGTTGAATATTCAGCTGTGGTCAGCGTCTCTGAAATCGTTCCATAATTGAAAACAACTGAATCAATTGAGCGCACTGGCCCATATGGCAACTTGAACTGTCCATTGAGATACGCTACAACAGTTACCTCACGTTTTACCAGGGACTTCTTTGTTTTATTTTCAATCGCATTGCGTACTTCAGTAATAAGTGTATCAATAAGGGCGTCATCATTAATGTGATCAATGATTGCCCAAGCTTTCGCATCGGCTCTACTTACAGGCTCAGAAATTACCTGCGCCTGCTTTCTCCTTATGTCCACGATACTGTTTTGCACTGTATATAAAGTTTTCGAGTTCTTGCATCTGGTTTGAAGGGTTAAGTTCTTCAGCCCTTGCTCTGCATTGTTTACTTATTTTTTGATAATACTCTTCGTTATCCAGTAAACGCAAATGGTTGACCATCGGCTGCATGTCATAATTGTCACCATCATGCTCTACTATCTTTCCATACTGATCCGCCTTACACAATCCTCGGTCAGGAATGTAAAGCCCTGCTGCACCACAGTTTTCACTCAATCCTTTAGTTTGTGTGCAGATTACCGGAATTCCGTTGCACATCGCCTCGGTTGCAGTCCGGCCCCAACTTTCATAGCGGGAAGGCATCAACAGTATTCGAGTACGTTTGTACACTTCAAGGATGTTGGGTGTATTTGGAATAATCTCTACATTCGGGCATTCCCTTCGTAATTTTTCTACGATCTGATCCTGAAGACCGCCGTCATCGTATGAACCAGTTACACCGATAAACTTTGCGTAAGGCATAGCCTTGGCGATTCGATAAAGTATGTAGCCGCCTTTGTTCTCATTAAGGCTGATCATAGTAATAGCCTTGTTTTTCCATGGTTCCTTGCTAACATTATAGTATCCGGGATCACAGGGGGGGTACATGACCATACTCGGCCAGTCATAGTTCAGGGTATTCTTTACCCATTGGCTATTGTATACAATATGGCAGTCAGATTTAGCTGCAGGAATTGGATTCGGTTCATAAGTATAATGGGAGTGAATAAAGTTGACAATCGGCTTTCTGACCAGCCTGGCTATATTGATCGCGTACCTCGTAAAATCCAGGTGCGTGAGCAACACGTCAGCCCACCGGTATACATCCAAATTGTCCAAAGGATCTCCTATCACCCTGATACCTTCATAATCGTATGGCACTTTCACTTTGTGCCACTTGGCTTGCATGAGCACAACCCGGACCTCATGTCCTCGGCTCATCAAATACCGATTGATATGATGCGCCATTAATTCGCTTCCGCAATTATGCTTCGGCGGATATAGGTGTATGACCCATAATAGCCTCACTGCTGACCCTCCTTTGCTTTCCAGTTCTCCACGTCTGCATGATGAACATCTTGAGCACGCTCTTGAGCGTTCATAAGATTAGGATTGTTGATAAGGTTCTTCTCTCTTTCAGGAGAAAAGAGGTAATTCTCGAATGAGGCCTGCTGTGATTGCGAATAGCCTGGCATTTGAATGATTTTATCAAACATGGCTTATGATTTTATTTTGTTTGTAATCAATAACCGTCCATCCTTCGCCGTATATATCAGCACCGGTAATATTGGTATAGGCTGGCCCAAACCACGGGGATGGAGCAATGATCTTTTTGTCTTCAGCTTCCCCAAGTATGGCGGCCATGGCTGAGTAGCTACTGTTTCCAATAATGAAGTGCCGGCAGGCTTTCATGAGCTTAAACGAATCAATGTAATCGCCCCTCACATACTGAAACCGCTCCCCTTTTTTGTCGCTACCATAATGCGCAACAAGCATGTCACTGGCTAAATCTGGATCATCACTAAATATCAAGAACTGCGTACCTTTTGGAAACATTTCGATGGCAGAAGCATAGTAACTCATGTCCATACGTGGATGATAAGCGTTATCGTAGTCCCCCAATCGAACGTGAATAGCAACCTTATCTCTGGGTACGTACTCATCCTTCATTCGAAAATACCAGCGGATCTCATCCATGCAGTGAGCGAAGTACTTTTCGGATTGCATGTGGCCGGAAAGGCTGCAGCTCTCCTTTAGTTGAATATCATGGTAACCCCAATCAACAAACCGGTCAGTTAGAACAGAGCCATTGTACACTGGTAAAGGATTTTCGAAATACTTCTGTAAATCGATATCTTCCTCACTTCCAAAACGCTCAGCATGGTCGTGGTTCTTCCATTCCGGGAAAGCGAAATCAAAGCCGTTCTTCCTGGCGATGCCGATTGTGCCAGCAATCTGAAACATCTGGTTCGCAAATCGGCCATATCTGCCCAGGCTATTAAAGGTTACTATCTTTCTCATTTGAGCCATGCTGTTTTGAAGTATTCTTTTGTGTCGTTAAGTGGGTCGCCTTCGATCTCGGGGAAAAACTCTTGAAGTTCCGCATCAACAAACACCAGATTTCCAGTGTGGCCAAGTAGGAAGTAACCTTTAGATAACCCGAGCTCGACCATTGAACGGTAGCCAGCTGCGCCTTCATCATTGAATCCTGACCGATCAGGTGGAATACTACTATCAATCTCGACGATCACTATCTTTGGCTTTGCCTTCAGTGCTTCGAAAATCTTGTAGTCGAGACCATCCACATCAATATTCAGTAAATCACAGTCATCCTTCACGAATGCATTGATATTGTACTGATCGACGCGGGTGCATTGTGATTTAACCTGGTCGTTACCCTTCCAGTTTTCACAACACTTAGTCCATAGATTGAAATCAGCCTCCACCATTTTTGCAGACCATCCCCTTTCGATGAGCAGTGCCACATTGCTACAGTACTTGCCGTCATTTGCGCCAATTTCGACACAATGCCCCTTCTCAATTCCGAGGCGATCCAGAATTTCAATGAGCACACCTTCTTCACCATTTTGTGAATAGGTAAAATCCTTTGCGTATTTGTTGATGAAGACTTGCATGCTTAAAGGTTGAGAGTTCTGATCACTTTTTCGTACAAGTCAGTACCCGGGTCAAGCCCTAAGCTGGCACGTTCTTTATCGAATGTAACTGCTTCATCAAGTGCCTTGTGTACCGCAATCCTCTGGTCCTGAGGAAGAGCAGCGAAGGCTTTAACCACCTCCACACATGCGCATGGCGCTTGCATGTTAATTTGGCTCAGTGGAATTACCTGTTCGGAGGCGCCGGGATCCTCTTGCTGGATACCCTCTGGCGTGACACCAGGATTTTCTACCACTCCGCCGTTATGCAGAGAGGGGCTAATATTTTGATCAGTGTTTTGATCCATGTGCTTTTATTTTATCCGCTATATCATAGCGGCGTGTGAAATAATCTGTGATGTGCTGGTTCAATGAATCTGTCTTTGTCCAGTCTTCATTCCTGCGCCGGTGATGATGAAAAAGGACCGGGTAGTTATCCCGGAAGCCTTGTTTTTCATAGATAAATGCCCCTGCGTTATACATTGCTGGCCACCAATGAAACGAAACCTTATCCCGGTAAGCTAAGGTTGTAAGTATTGCTTGATCATGTCTGTGCTCTTGAAATTCGGGATGGTTAGGGTATCTGCTTGTGCTATCATCAATCAAGTACATTGCTTTACACCATTCCATCCACTCTGCAATAAAACCGCGAGAATAGATAGTATTTCTTACTACAATAACACTTGCCTGCGCCTGATTGCCAGTCGTAAAGCAGTTAATATCCTTCATTACATCTCCTTTGCACCAATGAGCGTGTTGCCACATATTTGCAAAGAGCCAGATATTATCCAATCGTGAAGTGATGTGGCTAATGTTTTCCACGAACTCTACGCCTGCATCTGCGTAGATGATGATATCACCCTCTGCGGTCGCCTGCATCGTTTGCAAAATGATGAATGGCTTCCATGCCCAGTATCCGCTACCTCTTGGCTGGTCCAGTAACACTTTGTTATTCTCGTAAAAATCTGTTTGCATGAGCGCTGCCCTGGTCCACCTCCAGATGTGATCCACCCCTTGACGGTGCGCACTTTCTGCGCAGATATCCGCCGAGATTGTCATATTCTCGTCAGTAAATGTTACCAGGTGCTTCATTCAATATTTTTTGTGAGCGTTCAAAGTGTTCCGAATAGTCGGCCATTGTTCCCCATATCTTACTCATGCGGGGCCGCTGCCATGCTACCATGGGCGTGATCACATAAGCGTTCAGGATAGATAGCTGACCAGACACCCAGTTATCATACATCTGCTCACTGAATCCCGGTTGATTCTCCAGGATAAATGGCACAGCCTTGCGGCGGTACCCGATGCAGTGAGTAGTCCATGCTGCCCGGATGCGGAATATGTGTTCAGAAACCCTCTCCGGATTTTCATCCTGGATATTGGCACCGAGGTAAACAATATCCCAGTCGGCTGGTAATTCAGCGAGTGCCTTCTGTAGGTGTGTGACATCCTTAAATTGGCAGTCATCCTCTAAGAACAGAAGACTATCACCATCAGATTCAAAGAACTTTATGAGTATTTGCCGGGTGGACCGGTTGAATGATTGATGCGGGCCAATGTCCGGTATAGCATCAAACTTCTGAGTGGATAATCCGACTCTGGCAAATTCTTGAACTGCTTTCTGCCATTCACAGGCATCAGCGGTTAAGCAAACTTTTTGATCAAAGAAATCCCACATACGAGAAAGAAAACCGGCGACCGGAGCCGCCGGTATATTTAATTACATGGCTCCTACCAGGAAGGCGTCAGGGCGCAAAATTGCAAGTTCTGCGCGGGCCTCACCACGGAAGGTGATGATGTTCTGATATACGTGTTTGTCGTGACTTTTGAACATTTCCACTCGGAAGCCTTCGCCAGACTTCTGCACAATGAGTGCCTTGCGAGAGTCGCCCACTACGATTTGACTATCGCTGATTGCGTTGGTTGACATTTTCACGAGACGAAGTCCTGCAAACAGAATCTCTCCGTTTGGCAGTACGACGAAGCCACCAGGTGTGCTATAGTCTGAAGGCTTTGTGTTCAACAGTGTCGCCCACTGACGAGGGCGAACAATCAGTGTGTCGGGGTTATATTCGTTCTGCTCCAGGTTCGCCACATAGTGCGGGATCTTTTCAGCCGGCACAGTTACTCCGCCAGGAAGAGTGCTATTACCTGTAGCTGAGTTAACCAAGGCTGTCATGAAATCGAAGGTTTCTGTGCGCAAATAATCCTCCGTCAGTTCTTCTGTGATGTACTCGCCAAGGCCGGGGATATCCTGCTCCATCTCTGCAGCTACATCAACAGTGCCGGCGCGATATTTCGCAGTAACGGTAATCATGGTATTGTCGTAATCGCGGCTTGGTTTCACTTGGCCGGGTCCCGCAGTGGCAGCTACAGAGCCCTCACCTGCTGGAATATTCTGACGCAGGAACAGGTAAATGCCTGTGCCTGTATTGATGGTGCGGAAAATATCACGTGCGTGAACCTTCATCCGACCACGTACCGCAAACTCCTGATTCCAAGTCGGTACACCGTTGATAGACACACCAGTGATGTTGTTGGCGTTGGTCATCGTACCCACTGCTTTTGTTTCCAGTACAGGGAAAGGATTGTTTTTGTTGTGAATATCAGAACGGAAGTTCTTCAGCTTCTCTGCTGCAGTATCCCATTCTTTCAGAATCAGCCCCTGCATGGATGCGTGTTTCTCGGATGTCTGAACAGACATCTGACCACTCTTGGCCTTCAACTGAATTACTTCATCCTGAATCTCCTTTATAGTGGCACCTTTGGCAGCCAGTTCTGTATTGAGATCAGTTACTTTTTGCTCGTACTCTTTGTACTTCGTTTCTGCCTGGGTGTTGGCCTCCTTCAGGTCCTTCACCTCTTTTTCGTAATCCTTTTTGATTTGATCCACCTTTTGATCCACTTGTTTCAGGATCACCAGCTCCTCAGAGCCGCCCTTGCCTCCTTCGCCTGCTGCTGCATCGAAGAAGAACATGCCGATAAAGATTCTTTTCATGGCTATGCCAGTTTAAGTTTTAAATAATGGAGTTGTTTGATGAACTCATTATTATCACTCTTGCTGACAGTCGGCGTCTGGGTGGATTGCTCCGGCGCAGAGGTGGCTGCGGTATCAAGTTCTGATAACAGTTGTTTCGTTTGTTCCAGTTCGTTAGAAATCCGTTGTATAGCGTCATCCGATGCTTTCGTATTCCGGATGAAATTCTCCATGGCTTTTACTCCGGCGCGGAGATCTGTAGTCTCTTTCACGCCGTATTCCAGCCTGCGTTTCAACCACGCAATGTTGTAGGACTGGTCACTGATTAACTCGTTAATGTAAGACCAGAGGTCCTGCCCCTCGGCAACCTGGTCATTCATAGTAATACACAGGCGCAATGCCTCCTGACGGTTATTGATCAGCTGACGGAGGAAATCTTTCTCATTCTCGTTCAGTTGCTTCAATACTTCAGGGGCAAAATCTTTAGTGACTGCAATAACGCCGGACTCTTGGTGAGCTCCCCAGTGAGTAAGCACGGACGTTTCTCTATGCGCCACTTCCTTATAGTCATATCCGCCCTTGGCCATTTTCGTGGCTCTAACCGGATTGAAGCCGTAAGAACTAGCGACGATAATTCCCTCATCCATTTGCTTTAGGGTATCATCTCCAAGGGTATGAGTGCCCAGATACACCTCAGTATAAGCATGATTATTATCATCCCATACTTTTAAAGGTTTCCCTGGTGCCAGTTCTTTTTTATGATTCAAAAAGAATCGCAAGTCGTCGAACTGCTCATTCCATGACTTTGTGAACATTCCCTTATTTGCTCTATCACCGTCTCGGTCCAGGCTGTTGTAAGTAGCATGCGCGATTACCGCAGTCCTCTTGCTCATGTCGAGGTCCTTGATGGTAATTCCGTCCTTGCTGATCTTCATTGCCTTGGTTTTCATGTCACTTAGTTTATGCTGTTACGAGTTCTTGTTTCGGTATTAGTTTTCCGCTTTCATCCCTCAGCGGAACGAGGGCAGCCGTGCACCGGCAATTGATCACATTCTCTGCGCTGGCCGTTATATCTCCGGGGCCGGTCATCATCTCTACACGTATGATCACGTTCTTTTTGTATACTGGTACCGCGAAGGATGCCATCTGGTCAACTACTGCTCCGTCTACATCCCTGTGACCATGGCGTGTACGGTGATCGTTCGCTGATATCCACTCTTTGCCGGTCTCATACTCGCTTTTATCATCCGCCAGCTTACGGCCGTATTCCGAAGCGAAAAGGTTTTCCGTCCTGGTGATCATTCTTGCTCTCCAGAGCAGAAGCTGCGGATCCTGAAGGGCATGCGCAATCTTATCGTATCCCCATCCGCCGCGCACCGCTTCTTCGAGTACTGAAAGAATTTGATCACGAGTTGTCTGTGACACTGGATAAACCGCCTTCTCCAGAAGGTGCTCACGGAAGTACGCTATGATATCTTCCGCCCACTCTTCGCTGAAGCCAAACCGCGCAGCTTTCTGCCTGATGGAGCGAACCTGCTGGTTGATTTCCCGTAGTCCCTTATTTGCAAAGAACAATCCTGACGCTACGTGCAGGTCGGTGAGCACTGGCTCTATCTTGCTATTGAACACCTGCATATCTATCTGTCCCTTGGCCATCTCTGGCCCCTTGGCTTTGATGATCGGCAAGGCTTGGTCTACCTGCCATTCCAACGCTTTGAAGACCCTGCCGAGGTACTTCCGCTCGATCCGTTTGGACTGAGCGGCGAAAAGTCGGCTGTATTCTCTGCGTTGTTCCTGGTTCATGTTATCTTTCCCACTCCTTTATTTTCATTTCCTTTTGATCATCTGTAAGCCCGGCCATTTCCATCATTAACCGGTTGAACTCATAGTTCCGCTGGTTCTGTAGCTTCTCTTTGGCAGAACAGCACATGACCACCGGCGGCGGTACCCTGTTGTCTGCAATCTGTCTCACTCTTTCCTCTATAGTCATAATGCGTCCAATTGTGATTGTAGTTTGTCTTTCTCCTGCTGCGCTTCTGCCATAATTAATTCTGCATATCGCAGGGCTCTTTCAGGGTTGGCACTCATGTACCGGACGAACCGGCTAGGAAGGGCATCGCGGAACTTCGTGGACCTGAACACCTCCATCTCAACCTCCATCTCTTTCACGTTATCGATCTGCCTGGTGAGATCGGCTGCTTGTTTGAATTGTTCCGTTGTCATCGCTTTATCCCCCTTTTATCGAGTTCCTGTATTTGCTCTTCATAGCCATCATCGGCCATCATCATACTCAGCGGCTGAACACCTGAAGGAACCCATACTTCGTTCATGGATGGCTCAGGGCTGGCTTCATACCCCATAGCAATGAGCTTTTGATTGGGCGTTACCCACCATGCTTTTGCGAGTGTTTCAACCAGCTTATTCACATCCTGCTGCATCTCGGGCAATTCAGAGAAGTCGCTTGCAATTCTCGCTTTGCCTTGTAGTTTATATGGTGCTGATAAACGAAGTGTGAGCAGCTCATCCAGTTCCTTTACCGGTGTCGCTATCGTATCATTTACCCAGTTCTTTTTCGCGTTCTCCAGGTTGGCCAGTGTAGCAGCAGAAGGAACAAAAAGCAATAGTGGCGTATCGAACAGCGCACACAGTTCCTCAGCGTTTTTAGCCTTTGCTTCAACCAGGTTCATATCCACGGAACTGAAAGCAAGATCGATGTACTCCCATTTGGACCCCATCAACAGCGCCACTGCCCCTTTTATATCGTTGTCATTGATCTTTGCGTTGACTACCCTGCGTATATCGCTCTCCTGTTCAGGAGTTGAATCATCCACGCTAAGGTTTTCAGAGAATAGTATTCCCTTGGCGCCATCGTTCTGAAACATCCGGACACTGCTCTTTGCGATGTCCTTGCTTTCCTGAATGGTCTTATCCCCAGCTCTCATCCTGGTGAACCCCCGTAGATGAACACCGGTAGACGCGTCGAACTTCAGATTGATATCGCGCCAGTGGATGATGTCGCCCTTGCGGATTGGTATTTTCCTGCCGTTTACCTCCAGTTCGTACCCTGAAATACCGAACACATTTGTGGGATCTTTCAGAACATTTACATTCTGAGTTGGTAACACATACATTTCCAGTACCGGCAACGCGTCGAGCTCCTTATTGGATCGGTTCACATATTCACCCGTAGCTGGGTCAAATCTTTGTGCAGCATCTCCACGGTTAAGCCAGATAAAACCTTCGCCGCATGCGAGGTAAAAGGCATACAACAATGTGAAGAACTGCGATGCGCCCTGGTATTCATTGGGGCGGTCCAGTAATTTGTTTAGGTCACTTTCAAAGAGCATCTCAGGCTTTGCAGCCTTTGTATAGAATCGAACCTTTCCATCTTTTTCCTGTAAGAGCTTTTTCTCATCATACAGGTATCGGGGAATAGATCCGAACTTCTTTGCATTCTTGCTGATGATCGCATAGAGCCATGTGCTGGCACAGAATCCGTCATCAATAGCTTTGGCCTGGTCAAAATCAGGTATTACTTCTGTTCGTCCAATGATTCCTGTTACTCCTCCCATCTTACCACGGCTGAAAAGGTTATTCCATTTCCTTCGCACAGAATTGGCCACGCTGCTCATGAGCCCGCTGCCAGTGCTGTAGATGACCGTTCCGTCCTTCTTCTTGGTTAGTGTAACTTTGCTCATTTATAGTGAAATAGCGCCTGCTTTTCTTATTGGTTTGAGATCAAATTTTTCCCTCATCATAATAGTGTCCCAGAAATCGGGAGAGCGGCCAAGTGCTTCCTTTATATCATCTTTCTTCATTAGGCACTTCTTCCCATCACCATCAACCTCTTTCTGCTTAACCTGCTCCATTTCTTCCGTGATCTGTTCTTTTTGCTCCGGCGTGGCACCCTCAACGTATAGTCCTGACCTATTAATTCTGTCTGCCATTCTGAAAGAGCATTGAGACTTCAAGTTGTCGTAGTTCTCTGGCTTCGGATTTCCTTTATCATCAAGGTCAGGCTTTATAGGGTTGATCATCGGGCGACTGTTATTCACGAACCCCTCGCACTTCACGATATCAACCACCCCACCTCCTACACCGTCTTCATCTACCAGTGTATGGCTGTTCGGTATCCCATACTGATGCTGGAGTCCTTGTATTTTTTCTGCTGTCTCAGTTATCGATAAGCCTTTGTATTGATATAGCTTCACCCTGAAGCCTTCCCATACGCCAATAACCGTTGTATCCTTTCCGAACCGGGCAACGTCGCATGTGATATATCGCTTTCCCTTCAGGTGCTCAAAGTCGTTATTGAACACATCCAGGATCTTATCGTAGACGATCAATACAAGTGGATCGTCATCGTATTCCCAGTTGCCATGAAGCAACCTCTGCTTCTGGGGACCTTCTGGCATCCTTTTCAATAACTGCACATAAGCAGCAGGGGCATGCGGATTATCTGAAACGAATGCCTGAATGAATGCCTTATACGACTCCAACCTACCATCCTTTTTTGCCTTGTAAAATTCAGAATACGGCCATCCCTTAACTGGGTTGGACGCATACAAGGCCTTAGGTTTTAGTCCAGGTGTTTCTTGCTTACATTTTACGCACTCCCATTGAATCGGTTTTTCATCGGCATCATACAGTAGCGGCTTAGCTTCGGTTAGCCTCGCTCCGCAAGTGTGGCAAAAGGATAAATAACGAAGGCGGCTTTTTAAAGTCTCCTTTGCTTTTACGCTTACCTGGCCACACTCATCAATGAACACATCGGTAATTTCAAGCGATCCCAGTTCATCAAAATCTGGATCCGAAGGACTGTCTGCTAAATCCCGTAACAGGATCACGCTACTATTTTTGAACAGAATACAGTTAGGATTCTCTTTGTCGTGTGAACCTGTTAGCTCAAAATGTTTCCCACGCTTCAATCCCTGCTTGCCTGCTATCTCAAAGAACGTTTTTAGTGTAGTATCCTTCAGGGTCTTGAAAATCGCCCTGCCTATAAATCCCCGAGAACCGGGATATTTAAACCTTCTTTTCAATTGGAAGTAACTTCCAAGTGCCGACTTCGCGCCGCCGGCTGCCCCTCCATACATGACCTCTTCTGTAATATCATCTTCGAGTAAATCGAGAGCAGTGGTTTGCTTGTAGGTCAGCTTCATTCACCTTCCTTCGTTTTGTAAGTCTTCTCCTCATGCCATATTACAGGCACAGGAGTAGTATGCTCCAACTCAGACTTGTCTTTCCAACCCATGTTCTTTAAAGCGAAAATTGCCCCAGTAGCAGACTGGGCAGTAGTGAGCCTTTTCTCATATTCACATTCAACACGCAGTCTTGCGTTTTTTATGATGTAAGAAAACTCACCGTCTAATTCGTAATCATAGATGCTTTGGCGAGATTCAAAACCCAGGAAAAGAGCAAGGCCAGTAATGGTTGCAGGCTCAGGATAACGTTTCCATTCATTGGTTTGTTTCCCTTCTTGGTCCTTCCTTACCTCCCCTTTGATATGAACGAAATAAGCGTCCACACGCTCCAACATGGCGTCTTCTGTCTCATACTTTTTTGGTCTACCTCCGGCCATAAATAAAAAACCGAAAACACATTTTTTGCTCAGTGCTTTCGGGAAATAAAATTCAGAAGAATAATTGTTAAAGGCTTACACCGTTTGTGCGAAATCGGTTGTATTAGGGCGATTTGTTTTGAGGCTGTGGAGTGATTGATAATTGAGCGAGGGTATAGTGAAGGCTAATTTAAAGATATTCGCCCTTCCACCCTTTCCATATGAAGAGTTCGTAATTGCCTTTGAATTCGCCCGTTGTAAGATAAGTGCCGATCTGCATGCCAATAAGTATCATGGTACCTGGCATTAAGGCACTCACTGTATAGTACCTTAGTTTCTCGTCGGCAACTTCCACGATTTGACCATCTTCCGGGCCACCGGATAGAATTATCTGCTTTGGCATTAGCCGAATCTACGGCAATCCTGCAAAAGTTAGAATATTTTCCTTGATTACTTTTACCACAAGCGCCGTTTGTGTTGGGCTTTTCGTTTTCTTTTTCATCTCTAGTATCCGGCACCGGACCGCATCCAACGTCATGCCGAGATCAGTAGCAATTTCTTTTTGAACCTTCCCTTCTGCGAGTAATTGAATGATTTTTAGATTGGATTCTTGCTTTGTCATCTTCCTTGGTTTGGATTCATGTATAGAGATGAGAAGCCGGGGCGTCGAATACGACGGACAGTGGAGAGATTACAAAGATAGTGGATCAAACTATTAACAAAAAAATACTTGGCCCTAAATCCTCAAGAGAAGAACAGCATAATGAGCATAATGAATTTTATCATGGCTTTCAATTTATTGGTGAGCAATCCCGAATGGTGATCCTATCTGCGTGTACCGATCCTGGAACCGGGTCCGTTGTTTTTGGATGGCGCTAATGTATCTCTGCAATCTGACGGGGATAGGTTTCTCTTCCCGGAACTGCTGCTTACGCTTGAAGGCTTCCGGGAGGGCATGCCGGCCGTATTTGATGAGTGCTCGGCGAACTGTCCTCTGGCTCAATCTCAGGGAAATCTGGAGCTGCTTCTCCGTCATGTCCTCGTAGTGGGCAAGCACCTGGGCTTCGTGGAGTTCTATCGACGTCAGCGGAGTGATGCCGATCTTCCGGGCGTAGAGTCTGACGTTCTCTTCTGGTAAATTCAGTTGTACAGCCATCATGGAGATTGTCTGCATATCCTGGTACTTGGTGATGTGTTCGATAATGTGGTTCATGAGTTTATGGGTTTGTGTGTCCCGTGGAACGTGTGAAACGAGAGTTACCTCTGTTTGAATTTTTCGTACTCTTCCTTCGTTGCCGGGCGGGAAAAGATAGATGGCGAGTAAAATGCCTTCGGTTCCCCGTCCGTAGCAATGAGGTTTACGAATCCGTTTTCGTCCACTTCAGTGAGCAGTATCTTTTCTACCGAATCTGGTTTGAAGCTGGATTTGAAGTAGACATACTCAGGGAACTCTTCACTGGTTCGGTTTTCTGACCAGTGGGCCAGATTGAACAGATGAGGGTAGTCAAGAAAAGCGCTTTCAGGAAAATAATGTTCAGCGCCCCTTTCTTCGAATCGGACGAAATCAACCACTCTTGCAATCTTGAAGTGGCCGTCTTTGGGTGTAATGATATCCCCGATCTTATACGGGCTGAAAGGGTACGCGGCTATTACCCTGTACCTGGGCTGAATGAGCTGTTCTACTGTAAGTCGCATATTCTGAGATTGATTTCTGTTACTGTAATAAGATTGTCATCAATGATCTCGATCAACAACGCGCAGAGCGCTTCTGCAGCAGTATCCTCTTGAACTTCGTACCTGTCTCGGACTGATCCGTCATAGCTGGCGTACCGGGCAAAATACCCTACCCCTTTCCACATACTGAACCGCAGTGTACCTATACCCGTGGGGAGAATAGATGTGAGCTCCCCGGATGTAAAGGCCGATGCGATCGGCTGGGAAAAAGTGAACTCCGCCTGTCCCTCATCATTCAGTTTCACTGATGGCCTCAACAACTGCTTTTGCCCTATCTGGAACCAGGAGATATACGATTGCTGGCAGATGCCCAGTTCTTTGAGCTTCCGTGCCTGGTCAAGAGTAATACACTGGTTCTGCAGGTTCATGACTGCTGTTTGAATGAGGTTGCGAACTGAATTCCACCGAGCACACCAAAGAAGTAGTTCATCACTAGTGCCCTGGTTCCCGAAGTATTTATGCCACATCTTCCATACTCCATGGCAAAGTTTAATACCTGATATTCGGTTCCTGAGGTGTGGATATACAAAGTATAAACAGTCCGTTCATTCCGCTTACCGAACCATCCGCGATCCTGGTAGACTGTTTCGGATAGAAGGTATCTATTATTAGTAGCTTGCCTTACCTCTTGGAAGAGCTCGTTTAAGGCTTCATCTTTGACAGAGCTTAGACCTTTAATCTCATGCTCTTGGATCCATGTTGTTATTGGCATAAATTCTATTGTTGTTTGGGTGATTTAATCAACTCTGGGTTGTCGTGGATGTTGCCGATCACTTTAAGATCATCGAAATAGTCTCCCTTTTCCCGGCCTACATCAGAACCATGGATATTCCAAAACTTTCCCGATTGCCATGCGGGCATGAGATAAAACCCCGGGGCTGATTGGCGCCGATACGTGATAACGAACGTCCCTTTCGCTCCTTCGCTCATTGCCTCTACGATATCACCGGAAAACAACTTTACCTCATTTTGCTTTCGCTGATCATACTCGCCTTTGTAGCCCTTTATCCCAATGTGCATACCGACTGTTCCAGGAACTATCTCCCAGGCACGGCAGGTTACTTTATGATCACTGGTTCCCGGCGTCCAGCTTTCTGCCAGGTCGATGTATTGTAAGATGTAATCTTTGTCGATGAGTGAGCCTTCCACCCACTCTCCGTTGTCTCTCCGCTTCCCGCGGAATAAGTCTTGAGGGTTCATGTTTGCTGTTTATGAATGATGAATACGTATGTCTGATCGGGAGGAAAGGTGCGGGCCTCGCCAAGCGAAAACTGCGATTCCTCGTAGGCGAAACATCCACCACCGGGAAGGGATCGAACACACTCTTCGTATGATCCTGCGGGATTATCGGTGTAATACCCCTCTGCCTGCATCTTGCTCAGGAAGGATTGACGGGCGCTGAATTGCCCTAAGTCAGGATCTTCAGTTCGATAGTCACGGTAGAAAAAACTCTCTGTGTCGTCTTCATTGAGTATCGTATCCATAATTTCCACGATCCCGGCGAACTGCTCTTCGGTTAATTCAGAGAGCTTGCCCAGTAGATGCAGTCTTTTGCCGCTACCTATTCCGAAAGGGTAAAACGCCGCACTATCACCTTTTTCTCGTGTATATTCCTTGTTCCAATAAAGTACTGCTCCGCAGCCGCTGTCTTGAACAGTTGCCCCTTCCGGCAGTTCCACCAGCAGTACCTTACACTTACTGAAGGAGAGAATGGCTTGCTTCAAACCTGTTTCGTTACTCATGTCTTTACCTGTGGTTTTAGTTTGAAGGGCCAAGAAGGTTTTGCCCACGGTTTTCAATGTAGTTGAACATAGTATCTCCGTCTTTGGTAACGGCATATGGAAGAAATACTTCTGGTAACTGACATAACTCCGCCTCTACGATTGCCAGTTGTGCCGCAATCCATTCCTTCAGGATGCGCCAGCTTACACGTAATGCCTGCTCTTGACTGCGCAAATTCTTCGGCACCCTTGAATTGTTTTTCATCGCACGGAGAACACCTTCCGAGTTACAGGGAAGCGCGAAGGCAGTCATATTGGTTCGCCAGATGATGCAGAAAGTAAGACCAGATGGTAGACCATCTTTGTTATCGATAATAATCTTTGTAGCACCTGCCTTGGAAAGCATTTGCTGGATTTCAGTGATAGTTTTATAGCTATCAATTTTGGTGGTGTAGTTGAGTATCGGCATATTAAACAAATGAAACCGTTGATTTTAATTGAGCCTCTATCTTCTCTCTCCCGCAGTGGTGAATAAGTTTTTTCAACAAATCCGCTTTTGAGGTAGGAAAAAGGAAGTCGGCCTCAGTTAATGAACCATCTAAAAAGAAGTTTGAAATAGTTATAGTCCTTTTACGAACCCGAACATTTACGCAATCAATTGCAAATCCATTAAGCAACAAATCGCAATCTTTGAAACAATCCTTAGCTATTCGCTTTATTTGTTTCAGGTTCAATACCGCTTCCGTATAATTCATATTGCTCATTTCAGATAGCTTTTATAGTCGAAATTGATTTGATACTGGGTACACGATACCACGCTGAACTTTTCTTTTCGCTTGTCCAGTATTCGCCAGCTTCGACCTTGAGATAACAAGAAGGATGTATCGACTTTTGCAGGCATCTGACAGTTCCATTCGTTGTCTATCCGGGGTAACCACATTGTATCTTTCTTTCCATTCGATTCATCAATTACTCTTATGGTGTTTAGCTTCCAGAATACTGTGACTGAAATAGAATAATTCTCTGAAGTAACCCGTACATCATTGAAACGTACAGTGGTGTCCTGCTGTGCGAACGTGCAGGCTGACAAGAATATGAATAGAATTGTTGAACTTAATTTCATCTATTATTCGTTTATTGTTTAAAAAAGTGTTGTCTGATTCTCTGCTCCGGTAGCCTTGCTCTTGCCCATTTTCCCTATTTTGAAGTGCCCCGGTTTCTCCCGGATCAATAACCCGGCGTTCACCATTCTGCTGAGCACTTCGCCCACATACTTTTCTCCATTCCGGTAACTGGTGTCGATGATGGACATGGCCTGCTGCTTGGTGATCTTGCCGCCGTTAGCCTGGCAGAAGGCGAGTACCTTTTTTTGTTTGTCGGAAAGGGCCATGACGTAGTGTTTTACTTTTAAAGGAATCCGAATGCTCGTGCAGCCACTTCTCCAATATCATTTAGATCACCTTCTTTAACGGGCTCAATTTCATTATCATCTTCATCGAAATCTGGGTAATACTTCCCAATTTCTGTTTCTAAGGCATCCCATTTTTCTGCCTTAGCTTTCCATTCTTCAATTTGTTCTTGTGTATACATTTTACTTTGTGTTTAAGGATTGTATTTTTTTGCGATCTCTGTCCTATACAGATCACTTTCTCTTTTTGCATCATAACACGCTTGAATGATCGACTCAATTTCACTACCATTATGACACATTACAAGAATCTCTTCAAATACCAATTCACATCCAATCAATATATTTTCTTGAATTGAATCCAGTATTAATTGAGCGTCTTCCGGCTTACAGTCACCGACTTGTTTTGCTGCGAGTCTTCTGCTTTCCTCTTCTAATGTGTTGAACATATTTTGCTTTGTGTTTAAGTTAGTGAGGGAGGTTACGGAAGCGGCTGAATGTCACTTGGGTGGTATGGTCCTATTTCTCTTTTGGCTCCTTCCTTCTTTACCCAGAAATAGTAAACCATTCCAAGAGCTTCGTTTTCCTGAATTTTAGTAACGACCGCCCTTTCTCCATTAGCGAGAACAAAGGCTCCTTTAAACATCCATTCTTCTTTCTTGCGCATAGTAGTGTTGTTTGTTATTGTTGTTTACTTGGTTTGTGATTGGAGAAAGAGGGGTACGAGATCAGCTATTTCGCACATGTCTGATTGTTTTGGTGGCCATTGTTTCCCTCGATAGTAATACTCACGAGAGCTATGAAGCGTCCACCCTTCATCTATCATCCAGCTGTGAAACAATAATGGGTCAATTGCTGTTTCCTGTTCCTTCCTGATCATAAATTCAACTCCTGCCATGAATGCGTTTAATGTCTGTGTACACATTACGAGGTTATCATCATTACAGCTACCTACGTATTTTTCTACGTAATCAAGTGCTTCAGTTAAACCAATGTCATTAGTATTTTTTGGGCTTAAACTTGCTTGTTCCTTTGCTGCTGTAGAGAGGGAAGAGGATTCGTCTAAATATTCAATGATTAATGAATCCGAAATTGCCATATCACATTCTTCTGCAATGCCGTTCCAAATGCCCGGCCGTGGAAGCGGTTTTATTATCCCTTGGTAAACTATACCAAGGGGATTTTGCTTGAATTTTGCATAGTGTAATTTCCTTTCCCTCGGCGCTCCCTTCACCCACTGCACTCCTGCTATCTGTCGGGCACCCTGAGAAGACAGAGCAGCGTTATATCCCGCAACATATCCATCAGCAAACACAAAAGAGGCAGATGAATAAACACCCAGAATAAGGTTGTGAGTTTTTGTATACTCAATAGCAGCATCCGTTGCTTTATCTACTAAATTTTCAGGTACAGATGGAGCAGATACAGGCTCTTGCAGCAAAGCATTAATTTGAGCTATTACAGTCTCTCCGGTGCCCGTTTTCTGGAATTTGTTATGCAAGTATTCAATCTGTAGTCGGGCCTCGTCCAGCATATCACGGAGTCTTTCTATGTATTGTTCCATTGTTACGCCTTTTCTATTTCAGGTTCCAAATAATATTCACCGCTTTCAAAAGCCCACTTCATATGGGTTAGGTTCCAGTTTTCTGCCCATCCATAAGACTGATCTGGATTACTACTGATCCATACTCTTGCCTCGTTATTCGCGCCATCTACTTCCAGCACTTTGAAATAATGCTTAGGCATGAGTTTGTTTCTAAATTGAAGCCCGACTGTTATTTCTGTTTTTGGTTTTGTCTGTACCATACTTGGTTATTGTTTTTGCTCTCCAGGTTGATCGATTTCGTGTCCCGGACAGCCATGTTCAAAATGATCGAAGCCTTCGCAGTCACCGGTGGGGATGTACTTCCAACCTTTCTTTTGGCACTCCTTCAGGTATGCTCTTGCCTCTTTAGCAGATAGATTCCTGCCGTTATGCTCCATAGGACTATCACGTTTCCCCTTGAGATGGTTCAATAAGCCCTGAATGTTTACACTCATGTGGCGTGTCATCCTTCCCCTCCTTTTGTTTGATCGGGTGCCCCCATTTCCCAGAATCTGGTGAATGTCCCGGAAGGCCGTTTTGATAAAATTTTTACTCCTTTCACTCTTGATAATTCAGATCGATTTCCATCCGCTGTTAAATAGTAGTGGTTCATTGAAGGCCAGTTCACTAAACCGAGAATTCTGATACCCTTACGTTGCACGCATTCACGCGATCTATGAGAATTTATTTTGATCCACATCCTTCGCCTCCTTTTGTTTGATCGGTGGATGGTTTCCATATTGCAATCATTGAACTGAACGGAGCAGTGAACGGAGCGCCGACAAATCGGATGCGCCTACGGATGAAACGGATCTCTGCCTTCTTCCATACATAATCATGAAACCATGCGGCAGACGTGGAAACCGGTAGTAAGGCAACAACCGTAGTATGCTGGCCTTCTTCGTAACACTTCTTTACCCATTTATCGATATTGCCCCGGCTATAGGGAGGATTGACGTAAACGTTGTGACCTGACCAATCCTGCTCCAATCCGTCCTCAATAGGTGTGAAATACGTTTCCGCTTTGGCGGTATCTTCTTCACAACACGGGTCGAGGGTGAAAAAGAACTCCCGGTCAAGCATAGCGAATACATGCTGCGGTGTCTCCCACTTGTCCTTTTCGATATGGCCTGTACTTTCTGCCAGTTGTTTGTTTACTATCATCCTTCAGATTTTAGTGGTTGCTCTCCTGTCAATGCTTGTGCTGCGATTTCTGCAATTTGATTGTAGATTTCATACAGCGCCCGGTAATCATGCCTCCTAAATTCTTCGACGGCTCCACCTCGTAATTGAAGAATAGACATAAGAGCCTCCTTTTTTTTGTCTGCTGGCTGCTGTGCTGGTTGCTCTCCCGTTTGCTTTTCATCGTATTTTAGAGCGCGTTCTACAACGAATGCAACCATTGACACGCCCAGTCTTGCTTCAGGATGATTTTGAGCATATTCATGAATAGGGGCATACACTTCAATAGCTTCCCGTTTCCATTGGCGCAATTGTTCAAGTTCAGATTTTTCCGAAGATTCGGGTTGCTCTCCTGTATAGGAGGATAGGGGCACAATTACTTCAGTTCTCCATTTTTCTGCCCATATTTTAGCATCCTTTTCGCCTTCTTTCGGCGAACCTGTACCTGTCCAATCTACGGGCAGATCATCCGTTAACTCGACTGCTCTTTTTAGCGCTTCCACCAGAGGTATAGCCCTTACTGCTTCAGCAGTGGCACCGGCAATATATCCATGTCGCTTTTGAAAGGGAGATTGGCCTATTGGATAGGTCTTGATCGAATCAGCTTTAATTCTTTCCTGTTCTTTTGTAGGTAGTTGATCCATTGTTAGAGAGATTTACCGGCAGCAGCCAGTTGTTTTTTCAATTTGGTAATCCGCCCTTTCAAGGAACGATTACTTTTTAGCAGCTTCTGTTCCTTCCACTCTATTTCCTGAAGAAGGCTATTGTAGTTCTTTGCCATGGCCTCAGTAGCATCTGCAATTCGCATAAGGCAGCCGAGCTGAACACGCTCGTGACCAGGGTAGCCGTTTTCGTTTGCATCAACTGCTTGCCAGTTTATTTTTGAAGCTTCTTTGAAGGAAATTTTTGCCATTATATATCGTTTTACTGTTTGATTGCTTCCATTTCGATAACAACTGTCTTCCTGATCTGCCCTTTCCGATCCCGGTACTCCCAGACAGTTCCTTCTTCTGTTTCCGCCATATGACCCGATACCTGGGTGAGGTCACTCGATCCGCATGCACATACCTGCTTCTTATACTTCCGGCTGTAGGGCCAGCGTACAAACTCTTGGCAGGTATTGCAGAGGGCGGTGGGCATGGTTAAAACAAATCTTTAATCATATTGAAGAACACCACACCTGCTGCAGATAACGCTGCCAGAATTACCAGGTTAAAGGTTGCCTTCATCTGTTTGGTTGACATTTCAGTACTCTATGTTTTCGTTCCAGCTAATTATTGTTTTTCGAATCTCTCCATCACTGGCAGTACAATGAATGTCTTCTTAGGTGCCTGGTACCTCTTGTTTATTCTTTTAATCCCGTAGATTCTTTTGTACGAATAAAGTGATCTGGAATGAACCCCCAGCTCTGCTGCCGCCTCTTCCATGGTTTTGCATCGATTAAGGGCCTTCACGATCAGCCGGATGGTGTGGTACTCGATGTTGAGGATTTCTGTCATATCATAATTTTTAGATAATCCTGCAAAGCCATTTTTTTCGCGAGCGACTTGAGCGCTTCTGCTTCCTTACCGATAAACACACCCTCCTGCTTCATTCCCAAAAATTCATTCAAAGCTTTTCGGTTCGATATAGTCATAGCCTCAGCGTATGCCTGATTCAGTTTCGAGTGCCGGTAACCGGTTGCCTTTTGGACGTATAGATATTTTTGATCTACAGTAAGCTGAAGCATCTCCTTTTTTACCAACCAATCGTATAGCATCTCAGGAAGCAATAGGAGGTCTAAATTTTGGCTCTTCAGTTCATTCAGCCACTTATTCATCGCCTCGTCCGATGTGTCTTCCTTGGGCTTTATTTTAAGCCTGGCGACCTTATGCTGCTCTTCGATCATACTCAACTGTGAGCGACGGCTCAGGTAAACCGCCAAAACCGAGTCAATCAGTGAAAGATTCATTTGCTTCCCCCAATCTTTGACTGACGTTCCGTATTTGCGAAATGCGAATTCGATTTCATCAACATTCAGAGTGCCGTAAGACTCTTTCAAATGCTTCTCGAATTGATCCACCAGCACAGTTAGCAGATCCTTTGCTGGCACTTCCCACCCGGTGATCACGTATACCTTTAGCAGAAGAGCCATTGACCAGGATTGAATCTCGATAGGTCCCATGGTGCAGATTCTGGGTGCAGAATATTTCCACTGCAGCTCTTCATTTTCCTGCTGTGTTAAGCTGGGTACGTAGCCTTTGGGCGAGTTCTGCAGCTCCATCTGACTTGCTATTTTTCCGATCGCCTGAGGTAGATTTTCCATTGCTCATACTTTGCGTGACGCTTTGAAAATGTTTGTTCAGTTGCGTGATTGAGTAGGTTGAGAAGTGCGAGTGGGCCTTCACAAAATCCAGTATCTCTCCCCATCGTCGCAGAATCTGATGATAAATTGCTGGTTCAGTAAGGTTGGGCGGAATCTTCTCCCACTTTGCGATATTTTGCGCCAGTCCCAAAGCCGCAGGCAAATCTTTTTCCAGGTCAGTAGCGTACTCCGGATTTCGTTTGGTGAATTCAGAAATTATCGCATGACCGATCGGAATACTTGTTTCCCCCACACCCCCTTCTGGAATACAATGAATATTTGTATTTCCATTTCCATTTATATATAGTTCACTTTTTTGTTTAAGCACTTGTTCATACACTTGTTTGAACAAGTGTTCAACTTGTGTTTTGTCCTTAACATCTATATCTGTAAGATCCACAAGCTTTTTCATGGCCTGAATGATGTTTTCATCCGTGCATAAATGTTGCCTTACATACTTCAAGAAATAGCTCAGTTTACCCGCGTCTGCACGCTTAGTTTTGAACTGTTCCCGAGCCTTCAAAATCTTCTTAGCTGTCTGATTCTCCAAAAGACCAACCTCGTTTTGTTCAAACTTTTGTTTGAGCACTTGCTCCCACACTTGTTTGAATTTCTTGAACTCATCAACTCTCACATCGGCATAATTCGCCAACTCGACAATATCATTCGGAAGGCCACCTTTATCTGCCTGATGAAGGATTAGGTTCAGATACCATCCACGACAATCCGGTTTCATGCCTTTGGTCGCAACTAACCAGGTATCGATATAAAACAGCATTGCAGGGTCTTTTTCTTCGGCCATTGGATTAGTGGTTAGGATTATTTTTTCATTTCTATTTTCTCATTTATCGCTAAAATAGCATCGCATATAACTTCATCACGACCGGATATAAACCGATGCACTTTTTTTACAGCCACCATAGCGGACGTATGGTTTTGTAGGCGTAATTTGTCCGCGATGGCTTGGTAACACAGATTATGTTCCTCACGGAGGTAGTAAGCAATCAATTGGCGCGTTAGCACATATCGTGACAATCTGCAGCGCTTTAATACTTCGATGTAGGTTATACCTGTGTATTCACAAACCGCCTCAATAATTACTTCAACTGGAGTTCGCTGGGGTGGAATTTGTGCAAAAACTCGCAAATCACTTATCCCAGTTTCATCCCGAAGTTGCTTTTGCAGGATAGCAACTCGTTCATTCACTATTGCATTAAACTGCCTCATTACTTGATAATTAAGTAAAAATCAATTGCCTGTTTTCACCTTTAACGATGGTTGTCTCGAATGGAAAATTCTCCTTCTTAACTTGCTGGATCATATGCTGTAGGGATTTTGATCCGGGGAATGTTACATACTTCTGCCCTTCATATTCAATCTGCATCTGCACGTAGGTGGTTCCTGGCTTTTTGGTTGAATTCTCAATCTTGAAGTCATGCACTATTATCTTTCGATTCAACAACCAGTCTACGCTTCTTTTGTCGCCGATGAATCCTTTTTGCTCCGGGACTATGCCCATTTCCTTGAATGTTTTCATACAGTAATTTTTTCAGTAAATGCTTTCCGTTACAGTGTTTCACCCACCCTTGGTAAGAGGCAACAGATTGCTTGTTCGGGTTCTTTCGGAACTTCCGAGCCATGTTCTGTTTGATACTTTTCCGCAGGCGAATGTGAGTGTGATAAAATACGTAGCCGAGAAAATCAATCCCTCTGGAGGCCACAGGGAAAACCTGATGATTCTCTTTTACGTGCAGTTTTAATTCATTGCTCAGGTAACGTTTAATGTCGGTCAGCAACTGATGTAAATACTGTTTGTCGCTATTCAGTATTACAATGTCGTCAGCATATCGGAAGTAGTATTTTACTTTCTTCACTTCCTTTAACCAGTGATCGAAATAGGTCAAATAAAAGTTCGCGAAATACTGACTGAGATAGTTTCCAATGGGCAGGCCTGGTGCACTGTCAATGATCTCTTCAAATAACCACAAGAGATCCTGATCTTTGAATTTTCTGTGCAGCAAGGTTTTCAATATGTCGTGATCTACACTTGGATAGAACTTCTTAATGTCGAGCTTGAGACAGTACACGGTCTCTTCCTTGTCCCGCAGAGCTCCTTTCAGATTAATTAACGCCTTGTGAATTCCGCGTCCCTTGATGCAGCTGTAAGTGTCTGCCGTAAAGCTCGCAACAAAGTGCCGCTCGACTACATTCATCACGGCGTGGTGAACGATCCTGTCAGGGTAATAAGGCAAACGAAACACTTCCCGCTCTTTAGGCTCAAACACTTTGAAAGTTGAATAGGCTGAGGTCCGGAAAGTCTTATTGAGAAGTGATTGCTGAAGCACGAGAAGATTCGCATCCTTGTTTTGATCGTGAACCAGAATTCCGTACTGACCTTTCTTTCCCTTGCGAGCAATTGCATCAGCGGCCTGCAGGTTTTCCAGGTCAACAATTTTTCCGAATAAGTCTCCTACTCTTTTCATAGCCTTTGCTGTTACGGGGAATCTTCGTTTTACCTACCAATACCCCAAACGTGAGGAAGTAATTTTTTGCCAAGAGGCAAGGCCTGTACCACTAAAATCTTCAGCATAGGTGGGCACTGACATTCGAATTCGTGTTATCGTAGTTCGCATCGTTCAGCCGGAAGCTGGAACCCTGTCAGCCCTTGCGGTACACAACCCTTACTTTTATTGTTTCATTACATTGCGATAGTCATCGATATACTCCTCAGCCACCTCTCTAACTTCTTTTTCATCGCGGAGGGAAAGGCGGGCACCGACAAGCGAATCCGTGTCATCGCAGAGCGCATCGTCCAGCCGGAAGCCGGAGGGGTTATTTTCGTCCTTCTCCATATCCCACCATGGGTACCACTTTTCTTCATCCCTATTCTGATAGTCGAATTTGTGGTTACCTCTTTTCGCTGCTGTTCCTACCAGTAACCTGATGAATGAACGGACAGGCTTCTGAAGATCAGAGGGCATGCGTGACAAATCAGGAATGATTGTAAGAGGATCATAACCCAGAATTTTGCAATCGCGTGTGAAAGGATCATTTTCCACATTGGCTGAAGTTTCTCCTGTTGTTTCCACTGCAGTATTGAGGGTAAAATAAGCCTCATAGATGGACTTGAACTTGTTGGCAGCATCCAGCGCATGCTCCTTCGATTTGAAAACAAGGCGGGCACCGACAGCCGAAGCCGAGTAATCGTAGTACGCATCGTACAGCCGGAAGCCGGGTTCATTCAGGTAGAACCACACATACCACTTCGCTTCGCTGTTATTGAAGTCAGGAACCCATCCCTGGTTATACGCCTTACAGATCAACTTCATCTGACGGTAAGCGATTTCATCCGGTTCTAGTCCTGCATCCTCGCAAGCTTCTAAGAAGTCTCCTTTTGTTGTTTCATTGAGTTCACAGACATCTGCGAACGTCTCAATGCGATCCATGATATTTTCCGGCAGAAAGCTCTTTTTGCCGAGCAAATTCTCCAGTACTGCCTTTACATCAGAGCAGCCGGCATTATATGCCTTCAGTGCATTTTCTTTGGTGATGTTGATTGTACTCATTTATGAAGTTTTAATACTTGACACGTTTGTAATTCGGCTCATGCTTCGACAACTTGAGCCCTTTCTGCCTGGCTTCTGCATCCTTGTTCTCGATCTGTGTATTGCAGTGAGGGCAGCTGGGTAACCAGAAGTGCTGATCTGTGAGATTCTTCCCGGTTCTTCCTTTGAGATGGTGAACGACCGTTGCTTGTTTTGTACAGCCGTTATCGATCTGAAGTTTGCACCGCTGGTTTTCAGGCTTAGCCAGAAATTCCGTGTAATCCTTCTTCAGCGGCTTCATCGTTTCCTTCATCTTCTCGGACCGCTTTGCGATCGGCTTCGCCTTCTCCTTGGCCTCCATTTCCTTTACACTCACCTTAGCGTATATCCGGTGGCCGATGCAGTAACCGTTCTTCTGGGGGTGGCTTTTGCAGCCAGGGAATTCGCAGGTCATAACATGTATTTAATCTTTATAATAAGCCTGAAATCTTACGACATCGGCATATTCTGGTGACTTGATCAGGCCATCCCCCGCTCCTCCCAGTCCTTCGGCGCCGACCTCATCCAGAACAACCTGAGAATCGGTTGCCTTGGGCACACGAAAGCATATTTGCACGGGGAAGTTGACCTTGGCGTCACCTGTAATTACCTTAGTTGAGGCCCGTTGCGTTGCGGCTACAATTCGAAACCCGCATGCCCTTCCCTTTTGCGCTAGTACGCGGAGATTCTCTTCAAGCGTTTTGAGCGTATCAACGTGTTCCTTTTTGAGCTTAGGCATACCATTGGCAAAAGCTCCGACTACCACATTCTCATAAACTTTCAGTTCTTTGGCCGATTTCGAGTTAGCAACCGCGTCAGCGAACTCGTCGAATACAATTAGTGTTTTCCTTATTTTGCCTTCTTTTACAAGAATCTCCATGTACTCTACCATCTCCCTCATTTTATCCTCGATAGCAGAAATCTCATTGACCACCTGAACTGCAGAGTTTGAATACCGCAAGAACTCATACTTCGGATCCAGGATAACGATATCCTGAATTCCACCCTGTAATGCGTACTCTATAATCGAACGAACACAAACGGACTTACCGCTTCCTGTGGCGCCGCAAATAATTGCATGAGGCGTGGAATGATTATCTAAGTCCCAAACAATCACATTTCCGAAATTGTCTCTTCCGATAGGTATCTTATGGCCCTGCAGGTCAGCTGGATTGAAAAGAAGATTCTTATCTCTTTTTTTGGCGCATTCGATTGCGAGGTATGACTTACCCTGGTGCACAACCATCGACTGGGAAAAGCGGACATTCGCAACGTCAAGGCCATTAGCTATATCAAGCCCAAACTTTTGTATGGATGCTACTTTGACTCCCGCCGACACCTCCAACAGGTAACTGTTGCTCGAATAACCTTCAAATGTGTGAGCACACTTCACAGGTACATTGAAACTGCGAAGCACATGCTCAATCTTTTCTTCTGCCGTCATATTCTTTGTGCTTAAATCGTACTGAATGAACTTGTCTGCGTTTTCTCGGAAACGCTTAATAACAGTTGGTGAAACCACTTCCATTGAAGAGTCGCGGACCTTTTTAAGACGCTTTGCTACCATCTCTTTTTTGGCTTGATCTACATTGAAGTCTTCTACCTCGCAGATCATGGTTCGTACCCAAAAATCATAGAGCTCGGCCTTGTCAACATAATTATCAGCGTCATTGATCATGTATACATAATCAGGATTACTGGTCGCTTCGATCAACCTTTTGAGTGGTTCATATAGCAGGGCCTCGTAAAGCTTTCGGGTGTTGGGGGTAATCTCGACCGGGAATTTGACCAGTTGTGCAGATTTATCTCTGTTTTGACTGTATTTATTTTCAATGAACCATACCTCATCAGGCTGAATACCTGTGGCTGCTTCGTATCCTAATACATAAGTGATTGCCTGCACACCGATTGAATAGGCCACTTCGTCTTCTCCGGTGAACGATTTCTTTAGTTTATGATCCACAATAGCAATTCGCTGCCTTTTAGTTCGAACCACCATATCAATCTGGATGTTGCACGGAAGCGGAATATCAACACCGTTCACTGTGAGAAATTCGTGAAGGCGTAGTTCAACAGCTAATATTTCATCGATCTCATCTTCATAAATTGATCGCTCTGAATAAAAATTACGAAGGGCGGCCGTTGTGATTTTGGTGGCTTCTAATTGACATGCTTCAATTGTTGGAGTAGTTTTCTGCAACTTCCATCGATTGGCTGGCACATCTTCAATATGAGCAAACGCGGATTTTTCCAATTCCACCAAATCCAGGGTTACCCCCTCTTTCTTTTGAGCGAAATAATATTCAAGTGCCTTATGGTACGCCTGCCCCGCTACGGTAGTCGCCCCATTCCGGGAATACAAGCCATACACGTATTGCATTTCAAACGCTTTCTCATTTCGCGCGAAAGTTGTCACTTTGGAATAGCTCCAACTATTGATAAGGAAATTGCTGAAGAGTTCCTCCTGTTGTTCGGGGGACAAGCTCGCATAGAATTGCATACTCATGGCAGATTAAGTGTTAGTCCGCTACCATTGTTTCGTATGCCGTCTTGTGGAGATTCTTCAGCCTGCTTCTTCTGTAGCTCGTATTCTTCAGCCGCTTCTTTGCAAATGTTCTTGTGGGCTTCCAACTTCTTCTTCAATGCCGGCGTCAACTTGTTCCAGATGGCAATCACACCAGCAAGTCCGAATTCGGTAGCCATCAGCATTTCTGATTTGATCGCAGTAATCGCAGGATCCTCGCCATCCCCTTCATTGAACCATTGCATGATCATTCGGCCAGTTTCCTCATTCAGGTAATTGTTGCCTGTGCCAAAGAAGGGCTTCAAAAATGCCGGCATTTTCAGCCACTGCTGTTTTTTGCCTTCATCCAACATTAACATGGAAGCCGTCATTTCGAACATGAAGTTCTTTTCGCAGATCGGCTGAATACCCAGCGATACTGGTTTGTCCGGGTTTTTAAAATCAGTCTTCTCCCTGGCACGCAGACACACAATAACAGGTATTGGGCAATACAGAAGTGTATTCATGAATTGCTTATGCTCCCTCTTGGCCCCCACCCAGTTCGCCATCTTTTTACCGGCCAGCAAAGCAGCCTGAGCAATATCATCACAACCACCTTCACCTTCCCATTCATGTGAACCACTATCAATCACAAGCGCCTGCACACCAGCCGCAATAAATTCCTTGATCGCTTCACTGTAGCGTTTCGGGCTGAAGGGCGCGTACAGGTCGCCGATTTGAAATTGATCATCAAGAATATCATGGTAAAGAGATCCGCGCTTGTTTTCAGTGTCAAGTAGGCCGACTTGAGAGGCTTTCTTTACCATTCCCCTCGCCATTTTCAAGGCTGTATACGTCTTGCCTGATCCAGACGTTCCCGCCAGTGCGATGATCGGTTTGCCGCCACCTCTTGAAACAGGTCTTATGTTGAGTATGCTCATATTAATTTATTCTTCGATTAGCGATGCTTCAAGCTGTTCACGATATACTTCCGACCAGTTGGTATCATTGATCATTCTTTCGATCTCTACTGAGAAGTACTTCACTATCACGTCAGTGATATCTACCATTGATCCGGAACCGATTGCATATACTGCATACATCTCGCCCACAGAATTATTTTTTATATCGTAGTTCATTTGAACTTCGATTTCACTCTGGGCCGCATGGAATGTTTTACTGAGTATCATACTATCGGGTTAAGAATGAATTTTGTTTAGCTCTGGTCTGATCATATTGAAATAAGAATTCAGCCTCAGTGATCCTGTTGTAGTCATTCAGTCTGACCAGTTGCCTATCTCTGTAGTCGTCATCTGCGGCATACCCTGTGATAGCCCTATCGCTCACCACCATCAGCTCTCCGAAATGATTGAGGTAATAGAAGTAATCGCAGTGTGCATAATATCCTGGTTCAACTGACACCTGCACTTCTTCTTCCCTCCTTACGGTAACTGTAATCATAACTTTGCTTTTTTGAAAAGAAGCCCCGGCCTCACACTCTCCACTGCCGGGGCGAAATTGTTTAGTCTACCAGAGCTCCTGCACCTTCACTGGTTTCTTCCTGCACCAGTTCTGTTGCACCGGTTTCCTCTGTTACTGTTTCGTTTGTCTGGTCTTGCGCCGCTTGTGCGCCTGGATCGATTGCTCGCATGATCGTTGTGTTTATAGTGATAAATGAATGAGCAGAAAAATGCTCGTCTTTCCGAGCCGTCAGGCTGAACTTCCGCATCAGACCCTCACTGGATTTACAGTCCGGCGTTGGGGTTTCGACCGCTTTGCTATCCGAGCTCCCTTGCTCGGTTCCCGAATGGCGTCCCGTCCTGTCGGTATCGCTATTTATCTTTCCAGGATGTCAAGCGTCTGTCCTTGTGCAATCCAGATTTTGAGTCTGGGCTACTCCTTCAGCCGTTTCCGTATTTGGGTGCCTTGTAGCGATGGCGGGATTCGAACCCGCGACTTCTTGATCATGAGTCAAGCGAGCTAGCCTCTGCTCTACATCGCAGTGTGCGTGTATTTCCACGCTGTCACCGCAGCCTTGTTTTTCCTCCCACCATCCGTCAGGTCGCAACCCGCTTATAGGCCGTGTGGAGTACATCGGTGAGCTTTCGGGCAACACCACGATTTTTATTCTATTGCCAGAGGATGGCAGGCTCCGAAGCCTGCATACGTTTTATTTCACACGTCTTATATCGCTCCGACTTACCGGTTGCTAGCGTCTCCTTCCGCCACATCCTCAGCAATAGAAATACATTTATGTGCTGCCAATGCTGCTACCCTGCGGAAACCGGTAAGTCTGTTGGCACCGCTTTCGCTTCCTTTCGGAAAAGCCGGACAGTCCAGCACATAAATATTCTTATGATCAATCAAAGAACTTTCAAAGAACCGGAGCGGAGGCACCGCCCCGGGCTACCAAGCAATAACCATCAACCATTTCCTATAATGAAAAACCAACTTTACCAGCCTGCGACTCCAATCACCAGGCAGAAATATGTTGCAAAAAGAACTGTCTTTAAAAACCGGGGGCAAAATCTCCCCCGGTAACCCTTATCCTATTTCAACCCCGACCCAAGTCGGTTCCCCGCACAATGCCCAGGGAAAAGCAGCTACGACACAGAGCCTATTTTCCAATAATCATTAAAATATGCAGCCTCGCATGTGATCATGCCTCACTGCTTGCCAGTAAAATCTTACAGTGATCGCATTCCCCTATCACCTCTCCTATTCACACTCCACAGGATGCCCATCACAATTAATATCGTGAGCCAGAGGATCATTCGCTGATCGCACTTTCGTGTTCATCAAGTTCGATTTCACTATCACTACTTTCCGCAAACCAAACAGCTGCAAGGAATGCGCCTATGGAAATACCGATGATAAGTGTCAATACGATAATCATTTGCTTAAAATTTCGTTGTTATCTTTATGTACTAACCATAATGTATAGCCGATAAAAAACAAACACACGATAGCTGAAATTCCGAAAATGAAATTCAAGTTCATAAGGGGTACGGATTAATTCAATCTTGTTGCGGTAATCAAATACGCCAGTAATGTGCGGTGCCGCTGGCGTAGGGTAAACACTGGTCTTTCAGTCGGCGATACTTTTGCGAAGTCGTTCACCAGCTTATAGAGGCCGTGGTATGGCACATTCGGGAATATCGGCTGTATCAGTGTCATGCGGTTTGTTTTTTAAGAAACTGTTCAGGGATGGACTCAAGAACATACTTGATTCTTCGGCTGGGCTCTTGCCTAAACTCGATTAACTTTCCTTCCCTCGCCTGCCTGAGCTCTTCTTTATTCCACCCGGTCAATCTAATGATCCACTCCGCGTTAACCCAAGTCTTCTTTTTTCTTTCCATTACCAAAGTGCGGACAGTAGAATTCAATCGATCGACCTGGTTAGTCAGTTGTTCCAATTTTCTGCTGATATCCGCCTCCATGATCTTAGGGTTTTTGAGCTACATAATTAATCAGGAATACAATGACCACAAATCCAATCGCTATCGCGTGCACTTGGCCGGTGGTGAGTTCTTTTTTCATGGCTACCTTATATTGAGGTAAACGATCTGATACAGGTCAGGGTACTTGCTCGCAAGCTCCTTACACTTCTCCCTACTTGTCGAAGTAAGGCGGGCACCGACATCCGAAGCCGCGCTATCGTAGTGCGCACCGTCCAGCCGGAAGCCGGAGGGATCACTTTCACCTGGTACGTACCCATGATCAGCCACAAACCAAGGTTCATACTTGAGTACTTCATGGTTCGTGATATCATTTATTACTCCATCGTTTTCAGCCTCAGTGATCACTCCCAGCATGTATACACCGGTATTCCAGAGCGCGAGATCCGGGCGCATGAAAGAGTTGTCGGGAAGTTGATTGGGGAGGCCCAGCTTTTCGCAAGCCTGCTCAAATCCTTTCTTGGTCTGTTCTGAGATTTCGATTAGCATATAAGGTTATTTAGATAATTGGTTGTTATGATTGTTCACAATTTCTTCGGCATTCAGAAGGCAGATATCGGCTGTGCGTCCTTTGACGGTAGCAATCAGCTTCCCACTTTCGGAAATTATCTCCTGTTCGAATCCATCCCTGAAATTGATGGCCGCTCCCCTCATTTCCCACCTTTCAAACACCGGGAAAAACTTGCGATCCTCTTTCTTGATTTTGGACTTGTCCATAATAGTTAGTGCTTTTTAACAGTCTCTTGGTTGCGAGTTTGATAAATGCCTATTAGATTTGCTCCCCGTCCACAACCACTTCTCCCTTTTCCTCAGTAAGAACCTCCAAATCTGATAAGCCGAAGTAACCGCGAATGATCTGCAGGTTTGTGGCCGTGGTTAAAATCACGTTGTTTTCGCGCAACCACCTTTTAATTGTGTCCACTTTTACACCTTCATTCGCTTCTGCCAGGGTAAGTAAAAGCCTGTCGTCTTTGCGAACCTTTTCTTTCATTGCCTGGCTAAGTATTTGAACTGTCATTTTAGTGTGCTATTTTTGATACGCTTACTTTGATATATCAAAAGTATATTGCTTTTCGCAAACATCAAAATAAAACGCAAACTATTTATTGCTTTTTCCAAACTTTTGTAATTGTGCAAAACAAACACGGCAAAAAAGAGAATTTTTCAATGAAGGAGTTAGATCCTTTGATTTTATCTATTAGGCAGCTGAAAAGTTGGACAGAAAATCAATTAGCAGCTGAATTAAAATACGGGCCAGGTTACTTTTCACAACTAAGAAGTAGGGAAAAAAGTGAAAACAAGTCACTAGTCACACAAAAGTTATATGACCGGCTAAAAGACTTGGAAGCCAGTTTGCTAAACGCAAACACTATTAAGCCTGAAAATGTAACCCTGAAAGGTCACAGAGAGTACACCCTTCAGGATTACATAGACAAAGTGGAGGAGCAAAATCAATTTCTTCAAGAAATTGTCCGTGCAGGTCTCATCGATCTGAAAGCTAGTTCAGGAAAGATTCTTCAGATGCTGGATAAGACGCGTCAACAATTACAGGTAAACGATGTACTAATGATGGACTCGCTTGATCGGTTAGAGGAACGACCTGAAGGGACACTCGCAGAAGCCGCCGACAATTCAGAACTCGCTCTTGAACAGATTCGGAAAGGTGTGGGCAAACCAGCTTCGAGCAAGTAAGACACGCCAGTGGTAGAGGGCCATTGACACTCATAGCAAAAAAGGTTTTCGGTTAACAATCGTTGTTAGGTGACAGATAAGGTAGGTAAGCGAGCACGTTAACCGGGGGCTGGGTCTAAGGCTTTCAAAGGGATCGGGTTTTGCTAATAAATTTAGCAGATTCTTTCGGTTTTCCAAATTAGAATTTCAGTTAACCGCTCG
>Ga0247824_10000033_pt1 | contig 48397 bp, 67 predicted proteins | sample 13C_PalmiticAcid_FD_194412 | JGI IMG/M metagenome (GOLD analysis project Ga0247824, IMG submission 194412) | Soil microbial communities from agricultural site in Penn Yan, New York, United States - 13C_PalmiticAcid_Day48 | ecosystem: Environmental > Terrestrial > Soil > Agricultural land...
GCCGAGGCAGAGGCAGAGGCCGGCTTCGGTGCTGCTTGGGCCGTGGAAGAATGGGGGTGGGGCGGGGACTGGGTTTGGGAGTGGGACTAATGGTGCTGGCGGTTGTGCTGGTGGTGGTCCTTCGAGGGAGGGGTATAGGATGTTGAGGAATCGGAGCGGGAGCGGGTGAGCGGTGGTTGCGGGGAAGTTCATTGAGGTTCTTCGTTTTTTCTTCTTTTGCCGATGTGCTCTTCTGGGATATCTTGTCAAACCTGGGACGGTGATGTGCTCTTTGCTGGTTTGGGCATATTAGAAATGTTGCTGCTGCTGCACTTGCGTTTTGGTCTTGCTGTTGTTGGTACCCCGTTTGTCTGTCCGGTCTCTTGGCCGCTGATTCATGCTTTCTATTGGGTTATGTCGTGGAGGCATGGGGGTTTCGTGGTGATGGATGAAACCATCTGTTGGTGATGGGGTTGTGGGGAAAAGGGTGACGATGGGGGTTGATGTTCAGCTGCTCTGTCACTGAAGAAAATGGTGGGATGATGGGACAGGATAGATGGTGAAAGACAAGGCTTAGAGACAACGCTATGAGGATGAGGTCCAGTGAACCCGCCGAGATGGCAACAGCTTCGAGAGCTGGGTTTCTGGGGTGGGTTGGAGGACGGTGTAACAAGATTTGGTTTGTGTAGGGGAATGGAGTACTCGAAGAAAGCGAGCTTGTGCAGCTGCCCGATTTGATCAACGATTAAACAAACCCGTCTCCCGTAAAGTATACAATATTGAGATATTTGGTTCGATGGGCTGTGTGGTCTTCTTGTGTTGGGCATCATCACTCCGCGAGATTGATTCTCGACACAGTGGGGATATCCGATGTTCGCACATTCTTCCCCAAATGCAACAGCAAAAATATTTTTGGAGCGGGCCATGAAACACCACTTACACTTACACCCACCTCACCCCAGTCGAGAAAATCGAAACCCCAAAGAGCTCAGAATACTGATATTCAAGGCGTAACCATCACAAACGAAGAGCAAAAAAAGTACCAGAAAATGTCGCGCAGCCTACCCAACATCATCATCACGGGCACGCCCGGCACCGGCAAGACCAGCCACTGCGAGCTGCTGGCCGAGCGCACGGGACTCAGGCACATCTCAGTCAACCAGGTGGTCAAAGACCGCGAGTGCCACGAGGGGTGGGACGAGGAGTACCAGAGCTGGGTTGTGGATGAGGACAAGGTGAGATTTCATTTTTCACGCTTCACTTCATCCCCACTTACGACATGCATACCACCACACATGAACGGGATGGTCAGGGCTAACGGAAAGGAATAGCTGCTCGACGCCATCGAACAGGACGCCAAACAGGGCGGCTGCATAATAGACTGGCACGCGTGCGACCTGTTCCCCAAGAGCTGGATCGACCTGGTGGTGGTGCTGCGGGTGGACACGGCGACGCTGTATGACCGCCTCACGGCGAGGTGAGTCGGTTTCCTTACTTTACACATTAACAAACACACTGTTAGGTTAGCCGATTTGCAGAAATCTGATCTGTGTCTAGGAAATACCCCGAGGTGAAGCTCCAGGAGAACATGGACTCGGAGATCATGGAGGTGCTGCTGCAGGAGGCCAAGGAGTCGTACGACGAGGAGATTGTGGTTGAGCTGCAGAGCGTGACGGCAGATGAGATGGAGAGCAATGTTGAGAGGATCGAGCAGTGGCTGGAACAGTGGAAGCAGAACAATGCTTCGTCTTCATGATCCAAAGAGGTTCAGGGTTCGGGGAAGAGATGACAGGGGCAGGGGTCTCGACTCCTCAGCTCATCGGAATTCATGAGATATGACATGACGGGACTGGCTCTCGACACCAAATTCGGTCGATTTTGTCCCGTGAACCCGACAGAGCATGCTTTGCAGTCCGAACTCGGGCAAGCCTCGAGTCCGGCTATGAAACCCCGAAGGTGGTTACCTGGGCTGTCCAAGGTCCATGCAGCGAACTGAACTGCCACGGCCACTTTACTGCCAACCTGGCCTTCAACTCCGGAGCAAGGGGTCATTTTTGTCAACCGAAAGTTGGTGGATAAGCCTGCAAGCGGTCCATGACTTCATTGGCATCAGAAGAGTTGAACCAGGCCAGATGCTGGGAGTTCCCCCTTCGTTTGACAATTGCTAGCCGTGATCAAAAACGAAGCCGTGAAGCGGCTATAGGCATCTAGTCGTGGGGTAGCCTTCAGCAAGAAGGACCTTAGGAGGGAGGTACCTGCCAACTGTGCCAAGGTAGGCAGAGGGAGGCATTCCGTTAATGGGCGAAACCGTGAATGGAAAGCAGAACACTCTTTCCCACTTCAGATATCGACCGAGGTGTGCCGGTGGGAATCTGGTTATTGCTGATCGTCTCAGACTCTCGCAGGTTGTCATCAGCCCCAACCAAAGTCACCAGAGTGGTGCTGCTGGCTAGATGCTGATATAGCGAGCGACTTCATCATCGACGACTCAGAAAAGGTGGGGACCTTCTCAATGATCCTGAGGATCACTCTTCAATGAAGGTACCCAAATAGTGCAGACCCAATGAGCACAGAAGTGCAATGAGTAGAAAGTGTCATCCAGCCAAGGAGACCTTGGGTGAGGAAGTCGGGGCACTCTTATTGCCCTTCGGGAATTTCTTAAAACACGCATCCCACAAGGCCACACGTCATCTCGGGGTCAGTCGTCTCTGCCGCATTGCATATGCAGCTTGTCCAATATGTTCGGCCCAGCAGGTGCATCTCCTGGATGAGCTGGTTGAGGTCAAATATGGCGTCTGATTTAAGGGCTATGGTTTGATGGCCCAGCACACCAAGGGGCAGACGTTCCACCTTCGGGGAGTCAAAACTATGGTTGTTTTGCCTGCAATTGGCGAGGTGACTGGTGAAAAGAGAGACCGGATGGGCAAGTACTGTACCTGACAAAACCATATAGGCTTAGGGAGGGGTTTAGGTCTGTATTGACTCAGTACAGCGCACGAGATCAGCGCCAAAATGGTAAGTCTCTCGGAATAATAACACCGCCCTATTTGTTTGTCTTTATGATCCCTTGGTCGTTGTGATGCATGAGGAACCTAAACGAATGTATTCCAGTGCCAAAACAACATCAACAACGCATGAACATCTTGTTACGATTGGGCCGACGTCGATAAGCCCCTCCCGCGACCCCACCACGAAAGTTACCTGCATGAACCGCCGCCCTTGCTGTAAGCACTGTGTGCACTTGCCAGGAACAACACCAATAACTCGCCCACGCCAGGAGACCAAGAGGCTTGAAACAAAATGGCGGCACCTACAGCAGCCAGACACCTTGTCAACTTCATAACAGGCAACGTCAACAAACTCAGCGAAGTCAAGGCGATCCTGGAACCCGCCATCCAGGTCGAGAGCCAGGCCCTGGACCTGCTCGAGATCCAGGGCACCCTCGAGGAAGTCACGCGCGACAAGTGCCGACGGGCAGCCGACTTGGTACCTACGCACCCCTTTCTTCCCAGAACGAGCAAAACCCAGGCCAGCCACTGACACGATGTCTCACCTCACAGATCCAGGGCCCCGTCCTGGTTGAGGACACCTGCCTCTGCTTCAACGCCCTGAACGGCCTCCCGGGGCCGTACATGTGCGTCCATTGTTCTTTCTTTACCTCCATTCCCTTCCCCTTTGCATCTTAGCTGGTTGGTCGGGAGAAACCCACGCATGGTGCTGACTGGCTCCCAGCAAATGGTTCTTGCATGACATTGGCCACGCAGGCCTGAACAACCTGCTCGCCGCGTACGAGGATAAGTCGGCCAAGGCCGTTTGCACCTTCGGATACTCCCCCGGTCCGGGCCACGAGCCGATCCTGTTTCAGGGTATCACCGACGGAAGGATCGTGCCGGCGAGGGGTCCCGCAAATTTCGGTATGTTTACTCCGAGTCAAAGACAAGTCATTGCGCCTTGGTGGGGCTGTTGCTGATGGTGATGTGATCCAAGGTTGGGACCCGATCTTCGAGTATGGTGGGAAGACGTAAGTTTTGCTCTCACGCCTTCGCCTCATAGGTGCAAGGGACCCTTACTGACGGGCGCAGGTACGCCGAGATGGACAAGTCGGAAAAGAACCTCATCTCGCACCGCTACCGGGCGCTGGCGAAGCTCCAGGAGTGGTTTGCAAAGGAAATGACGTCGTGAAGATTGGCTGAAAATCACAAGCTAAAATACAAGACATGAACGAGAAACCCATCGCTGCAGAGAAAAGAACGCCCGCCGTCGCCTGTCGCTTGCTATGCCCCAAACCCTACTACTCCTGCGCTCAACGGGGAAGCACTCGCCGGTCATAAGCCATTACCGCTTGCATTATCCTCCGTTCATCCATGAATCATGAGGCTCCCCCTTCCGCCTCTGTTGCCAACCTATCGGGACCCGTCAGCACAGTTCCTGTTTCAGGACAGGCTCTTCACAAACTTACCTCAGCAGCTCAAACTCTCGGTACGCCTTGAGGTACCTGCTGCCCCGGCGGTACGATTTTAGCGCCAGGTCCGGCAAGGGGTGGACAAACGTCTGCCCGACGAGGCGCACGATGGACGACGAGTCGTGAAAGGACGGGTCGAACACGAGGAGCTGTTTGGAGCCGTTCTTGAGCTTCTCGAAACCGATGATGGTCAGGGAGTGGCCTAGCCCCACGGGGACTTGCGTGTCAGCTATGAATTGTGGCAGGCAGTGTCAAGTTGGGTGAAGAAGGTGCGTACCGAGGTGCTGAAAGTAGAGTGGTGGTAGGTTGGTTTTCCGAATGCGTTGTGTTGGGTCCTCGACACCGGACTGGAAGTAGTCCTCGACGTATTCCATGAGATGCGCCTCAGACTTGCCAGGCTCCTTATGCTTGATGCCCTGGGCGTCACATGGAATGTCCAGGAGGCGGAACATGGCCAATGCCTGGAGGGATTTATCAGTTGACGTTGATTGCAGCAGTGGGAAAGAGAAGGGTAAAGTATGTATACCTCTGGTGTGCCAATGTACTTTCTGGTCCCCTTGATCCCGCCCGTCTCGAGCCGGCCTTGGGCATTGATCCCCTGGTCCCAGGCCGTCTCAATCCAGTCCTGGATCTGGAAGATGGACGGGAGGGTGCCGTGCATGTATCCGTGGCCCTTAGCCTTGGTGTGTATCACGTACGAAGATAACATCTGGATGTTCCGGTAGCCGCAGAAGCCTCCTAAGAGTCATGTTAATCCAAGGCTCCGACGCCGAGTCTTTGGTTCGGGGGGCATACCCTCGCGCTTGAGTTTCGAGACATGCTGTACGCATGGGTGGCACAAGTAGGCATACTTTGTCGACGAGCTCTGCTCAAGCAGCAAAGCCAGGACGGAAATGACACCTGTCACTGTTAGTCAGGCTGCCCTTCTGGTACCCTTTGGCGTCACTTCATCTCACCCTCCGACTTGACTTGGCCGCTCTTTTTGAGAAGTGCCACAAGCCAATCTGGCATGCGGTCCTCGTGCGCGTACTTCCCAAGCTGTGACTTCTACAAAGCTGTCAGTGGGACTCGCCACAAACCCCAGAAGCACTCACCCCCAACCGTTTGCCGCGAGAAGAATGACTTGCCGAGGTCTGCTTCTCCTCATGGGATCGCTTGGACGACAAGATCCTGTGAGCAGTTGAGGCGCTGGGCATCTTGAGCAGCCGCTTCCAAGCCGAGATGGCCTTTGCTTGGCGGTCGGTTTTCTCGGGCTCGTGGCTCGACCGGCGATGCCTTTCTGCCTCGCGATGGGTCCTCGACGGACCAGTAGTGGAAGGCTGTGCTTCTATGCCCGAGTCTGGCGTGGGTGTAGACTCGTCGGAGAGGTTCTCGCCTGATTCCCCGGAGTGGAGCTCGAGGTGGTAGTCCAGTTCCTCGAGGACGAGGACCTCACCACAACCGTCAACCGGACACTCAACGTAGTGCACGTCTGCGTCTTCAGCAGTCCCGGTAATTTCAGGCGCGTTGTCGTCTTTGACAACAAATGGCGAGTCCCCCTCGGCGTGGAGACTTTCGATGTGCTTAAGAGCGTAAGCAACCCGCGATCCCGAGTGTCTGCAAACGTCGGTCAAAGACTTACCAGCAGCATTTCATACTCGCCAGCCTCGTTTATCCAGCCACAAAAGGGACAATCCACCGCCTTGTCCTCGGCCATTTTCGTTGAAGCTTGTCGTCTTTCTTTGTTCCAACTCGGTGCCTTTGGCTGCCAGCGCCGTCGTGTGCCGAGCTAGCCGCGGTCCCTCAGACACCATCAACGGTCAGGCACCAGGGTCATATCATGGAGGGCGCCGAGAGGCTTGTGTGCAAAATCGGGAAACTTCAAAAATGGTATTTGCGAGCGTTAGGCAGGCAAGGAGCAACGCTGGGTCGGGTCCGGCTGTTGCCTCTTGCAAGCAACAAGTAACTAACCGTGGCTCCGGGTACATCTTTATGCGATTCGGCATTGACCCCGCCCGCCAGTAGCCGAGGGTTTGCATCAAAGGAAAATGGCATAGATGGCCTCATGGTTGTTGTTTTGTCGCCTGTCACTAGATCACTGCCACGCATGGCAGTCAAGAACAGACACTTTTTGAGATGCAGGAAGGGTTTTTTATGCCTTAAGAGGCTTTGGGCAACTGTTCTGGAAATCGCCCGCAATACCGCCGAGAAGATGGGACAGAAGCAACCTTATCGCATTTAAGCATTTCCCCACAAACGGTTGCGGGGCCGGATGCAAACTCAATAAGGCTAGTCCCCCAAATTTTGTTGTCTGCTTCCTGTTCGAAACTGAAAGACAATTCATCCTTTTTATTCTATCAAAATGGCCATGGCAGCACATATTGTGATGGCCGTCGCCGCTGTAGAAGTGAGATTCCAAAATCGCAAAGTTCATCGGGGCAACAACCAACAGGGGTATGTCGATCATACATAAAAAAAAAAATGCGACTCGGGGGGCATGTGATGGACACGGACGTGGTCAGAGAACTTAGCCCGGTATCGGGAATGCTTCGGGATGAGATGACAGATAGCAGATGTCGGCTCCGCGGCAATAGGGTGTCATCCGGGTACTTTGCAGGAGATCGCTATGCGAGAAGATCGGACGAGACGAGGGACGCGGTCCTGATGGGCAACAACCCAGCTGCCAACCTTAGTATCTCCGTGCCCACTAACTCCGCCGTGCCGGGGTGCTTCTTACACCCCATGCTTACCTTACTCATGATCTGGCATGACCCTGGAAAGTGGAAGCATGGAAATGTTGTGTTAGGAATTCCCCATTGGCCGTCGGATGGCAAGGGACGGTGATCGATCGGTATCAGGTCGGCAGTGTGGTGTGGTGCTGGGCGTTTTAGCGATTGCGAGATGCTTTAGCTGAAGAACAGTTGTCATGGTGAGTTAGGAGGTGAAGCCTATCACAAAGTCCTCTCTCTCGCTGAGATGGCACTTGAGAATGCAGACCGCAAGGGCTGCGCGGCACGCAGACACAGCGTACGCAAAGGCGATGTCTCGTGACATGAGAGAACTATGTTGATGAGGAGTGAACTGCTTTTTCGAGACTCATGATTCCAAAGACATGTGGATGCGCGTAAATTCAGGCAGTGTAATGAGATGGTGAGACCTAGAGGCTGTGTTGCTTGTTGCTGAGTAAACCACTGCAGCTTGTCATCATCGGCGTTCCCCTTCAGGGCATATTCTACGCAGAAACACGCAAACCAGAAGCTGGCAGAAGTCCCCAAGGGATTAGAGCGGATATAACATACCTCCTGAATCTTGGCGTAGAGTAGGGATGCACAATTGCTATCCATAATGGGGATTCCTATGGGCTTATAAGTCGGGAGCTCGGTTTCATGCTTTGAAGAGGACGAGCTCCGAGACCCAACCTCCACGATGTCACAAACACTTAAACGAACGTTTCATGGTGAGTGGCTCCGCTATGGCCCGTCGGCATCCCAGAACCCGAGGTTGACTCCTGGCCCAAGGCTGCTTGACGTGTCGTCGGAGAAAGGTCCGGTGCCTCGGCGGAAATCCGTGCTTGAACTGCTCCCGGATGCACGTCGCCTGCCACAGTTCCTTTGATACCAATTTTCGCATCCAGATTTCGACGCCGACTGGTCAGAGAAACCTGAAAACACAGTCCCCAACCCAGCGACCAGGCGATATCCAAGAGAATATCCTTGCGGCATCGGTTCCAAGAACGCTTGAGCATCTCACCAACACCTTCCCACCCCAAGTTTCTCAGTACCCGTCCCCACACCACGACACTAGTTTCGATCCCGAGTGGAATTTCCAAGCGCCCACCACCCCTTCAGCATGTCGCCCGGAGGCGCAGGGGTTCAACAACCTCCAGTTTCCCGACACATGGGGCCTGAGCACTCCCTCGCCTGACAGCCCTATGCTCCAAGACCATCTCTTCCTTGGCGAGATGCAAGCAGCAGGGCCCTTCGCGAGCTTCACGAACCTTCCATTTTGCTTCGACTCATCGACAATGCATGACTCCCAACATCCCAGTCGCGACCTCGGTTGCGAAGCGGATTCCGTCTGGAATAGTCAAGAGCAACAACGAACAGCTGCAGGGTGGTGGGTTATGGGGGACACCGCCTACCCCGATCGTTGATGTTGGGAATCGTCGTGCAAGTGTAAACAGGGGACGAGCATGGGTGGGAGAAGGAGGGCGTTCCGCTATGTACATCTGTAGATATCTGACAATTGAATATATTGCTTGGTTCCAGGTTAATGCATAACAGTGGGAGCACATGGCTGTCTCAGGCTCTCAGCCTGTCTCAGCCTCTGTGTCGACGCACTTTATCGATAAGTTGCACCCCTGGCGCTGACCCCTGGTCTGATGTGTCACCCCACCTTCCCCTCCACCCCGCGAAATAATATTCTGCCCCGCCATCGACTGGCTGCGACACGACCGCCCTGCCCTGTTCCTGTCTTGCTGTTGCGCCCTCTCTCCCAACGCTGCCTCCTACCACCGATCCCGCACGACCACCCGTGATACCTTATTAGCAAAAGCCAAGATGCTCGACATCAACGACTTCAGTACGAATCCCTCTGTCGTTCTCACAGTCCGTCGCCAGCTGTCTCGAGCTTCGCGCCCGATATCTACCCGTTGCACATCACACGCGATCCTGGCTTGGCGAATTCCGTGTCCTGTCTGGAGAAGCTAACATGGCCCTGAACAGTTGCCGAGCGCGGCGGTAACCCTGACCGGATCAAGGAGAGCCAGCGTAGGCGCCATGCCCCCGAGGAAGCCGTCGACGAGGTGATCGCCATGTTCGAGGACCACCGCCGGAGTGAGTCGACGCCCATGTCCTCCGCTGCCCATGTTGCGATCGGAAGCCTAATTTGCCCGACACCCAGCTGCCTACGCTGCCACCCAGCTCAACGCCCGGATCAACGAGGTCCAGAAGCAGATTGGCCCCAAGAAGAAGGCATGGGCTCCCGCCAGCCACCCCCGATACGCTCAACTCTGACCTGATGTGCAGGCCAAGGAGGATGTTACCGATCTCCTGAAGCAAAAAGGTTGGATAATTTGAGACTTGGCTTGTGCAGGACACTAACGTGTTCCAGCCGACATTGAGAAGGAGAAGAAGGATCTGCTTGCCTCGGCCGCCGAGAAGGAGAAGGTCCTCAAGGCCAAGGTCAGGCTTATCGGCAATATCGTCCACGACTCCGTCCCCATCTCCAACAATGAGGTCTGTGTGAACCGATCCCGTTTCTGATGACCTGCCAGAGGTCTGACCATGCCTAGGACAACAACAAGGTCGAGCGCACCTGGGCCCCCGAGGGTGTCGAGTTCGAGAAGCGCAACGTTCTGTCTCGTGAGGATACCATCGTCGCTCTCCTCTCGACAGCATTTGGCTGACAAGGGCATAGACCACGAGGTTCTCGACAAGTTGGACGGTTATGACCCCGAGAGAGGTGTCAAGGTTGTCGGCCACCGCGGTTATTTCCTCCGTCGGTGGGGCGTCTTCCTCAACCAGTACGGGTTCCAAAACTAAACTGCCCTTTTCAGTTGCTGACAAAGGTCCTAGAGCTCTTATCAACTACGGCCTCGAGTTCCTGCACGAGCGGGAGTACACTCCCCTCCAGACCCCGCAGCTCATGCTCAGGGATCAAATGGCGAAGACTGCCCAGCTCTCGCAGTAAGCCAGCCTCTGGTCTTCTTCATGATTCAATGTGCTGATCCCTATCCCAGGTTCGACGAGGAACTTTACAAGGTCACTGGCGATCAGGCAGACAAGTACCTCATTGCTGTAAGTTCAACTCCAATGGAGTGTCAATGGCACAAACGTCTCTGGCTCACCCCATACCTACTAACCGATACTAGACCTCCGAACAACCCATCTCTGCCTACCACAGCGACGAGTGGCTGCAGCCCAAGCAACTGCCCCTGAAGTATGCGGGTTACTCGACGTGCTTCCGCAAGGAGGCTGGTGCTGTAAGTTTACTTTGTCTCTCTCCCGCTTCCAGACCGGCACTGACTTTACAAGCACGGGAAAGATGTGTGGGGTATCTTCCGCGTCCACGAATTCACCAAGGTGGAGCAGTTCTGCATCACCGACCCCGAGAAGTGAGTCGCATGCTCTCATGTCGGACTCAAGAACCATAACTCACATACTACAGGTCCTGGGAGATGTTTGAGAACATGATCTCGACGTCTGAAGACTTTTACAAGTCTCTTGGGATCCCCTATCGGGTTGTCGCCATCGTCTCCGGCGCTCTGAGTATGTTTCAATCTTCTGACTGTATTTGGGCAGACAGCTAACTCAACCGATAGACAATGCTGGTATGTTATGCGAGTGTACAAGACGTGCATACAATAAATACTAACCAGTGGGCAGCTGCCAAGAAGCTTGATCTTGAGGCCTGGTTCCCTGTAAGACCCGAGCCCTGGGGAATCGTAGAGAATCACAGGTGCTGACCAATTTGCCTTACAGCACCAAGGAGAGTTCAAGGAGCTGGTCAGCTGCAGCAACTGCACTGACTATCAGAGCCGCGATCTTGAGATCCGCTTTGGCATCAAGAAGCAGACCGACGTCAAGAAGACCTATGTCCACTGCCTCAACTCCACCCTTACCGCCACGACGAGGACACTGTGCGCTATTCTGGAGAATTTCCAGACCGAGGAGGTATGTTTTCTTGAAACTCATCGTCTATTCCCGGTTTAACTAACAACACTGCTAGGGTGTCAACATCCCTGAGCCGCTGCGGAAGGTAAGACGACGAGAGAGATATCATGGACGTCCCAACGCTAACCATTTCAGTACCTGCCTGGCGCGCCTGAGTTCATCCCCTTCCCACAAAAGGCGGCGGAGAAGAAGGAGGCGGAGAAAAAGGAGGGGGCCAAGAAGGACGTCCCTATCCGGTAAGGGAACAGGATCTCACCATCGGAAGTGACGGTGCATGTTGTTATGCATGCTTGTAGCGCGACTCTTGTGTGTTGAGACTTGGAGCCCTAGGAGCAAGGAATTTTCGGGAATAGAGCACGTTGGCATTCTGTCACTAAACTCTAATGGATGATGAATCAAGTGTCAGGTATACACAGTTGATATGTCTCAAGAATGCTACCTGCACCCCACACTCTTTAAGTTCCACCAGCAACTATCGGCAGCCATGAAAATAACACAGAGCACCTAGCAACTACCGTGATCCCCGTCGCTCATCAAACGTTGTCCTCAGCATTGCCATCCCAGACATTCTGTCAAAACATCATGAATGTGATCTCCCCGAACTCCCTCCTTGCTGGCGCAGACCCCTCTCAACGCTGTGCCGAAGTCAAGAACAGGAGCGAAAAGAACCCTCCACACATGCAGCGCAACGTAACGCAACACAACCCAGACAGGGCCAGAATTTGAAAGGCCGAATTCATCAAAAGGAAACAACAACCAGCCCGTCATTACCGCCTCGCCCAGCGGCCTCATTACCCACCCATCCATCCTCTTTAAACGTAGTGCAGCAAGGCAGGGCAACCCTTCTGCCAAGCTGAGATATGACCCCGAATCATCTCTCCGCCCCATTACCCCCCAACCTCCAACCCCAACCTCACGCTTCCTATCCCTCTATCCTCAGACACCACAACAGCCCACGAGAAAGAGGGAGAGGCAGCAGCATCTTAGTATCCTATCCCATACCCCCGCCTCCCCGTCTGGAAGTTCAAATGAATGCCCATCTCACATGAGCACGCACTTGCCGCCGTCGGACGGCTCGCTCGGGTTCTGCGACTTTTCGACCTCGCCGATGAGCAGCTCAAAGGCGCGCGCCACGTTCTCGTTGTACCGCGCGCTGGCCTCGGTCCAGGCGCACTTGTACTTGTCGGCCACCGCCTTGCCCTCCTCGGGCGTCACCTGCCGCTGCTCGGGGCGCAGGTCGCACTTGTTGCCGACGATGCAGATCGGGACGCTGGCCGTGCCCTGTTTTTTTTGTAAGGAGGGTCAGTTGTGGTTTGGAGGGAACGAAAAAAAGGGGGAGGGCGGTAACGGACGAGATGGTTCAGAATCTTGTCCCTAATAACCTGGACCATCTCAAAGGACTGCAGCGACGAGACGCTGTAGACGAGCATGTAGCCGTGGATGCCGATGAAGTGCTTCGAGTTGAGGATGCTGTACTCGTCCTGGCCCGCCGTGTCGACGATCTCGGTCGCGAACTCCTGCCCCTTGTACCGGATCTCCTTGCTGAAGGTGTTTTCGATGGTCGGGTAGTAGCTCTCGACAAAGTGCCCGTCGACATAGCGCACCGCGAGGGAGGATTTGCCTGGAGAGGAGGGAAGCGCACATGTGTGTGTTAGCCAACTTGGATTTCGCGCTGGGGAGGTGGTGGTGAGAGAGGGTGAAGGAAGGGGGCCGCACCGACTGAGCGGCTGCCAACAATGGCAATCTTGCGCTGCTTGGCGAGGGTGGATGGCATTTCTGCTGCGGTTTGTCGTGTCACGACAGGTGCTTTTGGTGGGAGGGGTAATGGGTTTCGGAGGGACTGGTTGCAGTGCGATTCGTCTTGGTCCAATGCGGCGCGATGCAGCCAAAACAAAAAGTCGGAGGAGTCTTGGTTTGTGCGAACCTGACACAGGCGAACGAGTGTGGACAGTAACAGGAGAGGAGAGGACGCTAGAGAGACAAATCTCGTCCAAACCTTGTATCCAATGCAAGAGAAGAAGAGGCCGTGGGTGATTTGGGACCTTTCTCTTATTCGACCCGGGCCAAATAGAGGGAACCTGGGCAGTGCAAGTCGTCTCAAGTAACCTCTGGGGTGGGCGTGTACATCAAAGGCATGCGCAGCTGCCCTTCGTACATCTGCAGATACGATCTGGAAGCATAGAAGACTGTCTCGAAGGCGGTTCCAGGCCCATGTGTGGGTGACGGCGGGGCGGGGTCGGCCGGCCTTGGCAGTCCAAGGCGGGGCTGGACGATCTGATCGTGGCGCTTCCGACGTCGCGATAGTTCCACAGTGGCTAAGCTGAATGGAGAGGAATATCAACACCAACAACGACTCGGGCAGGGGCAGGTTACAGAACCGGCCAAAGCAGATTCAAGGTCTGAGAGTGTGAGATAAACTCGCCGTCGCTTCTATGTGTCTGTGCTAGTCGTCTCTCGTGTCCATGCCATGAACCCTCGCATTCATCCCGTCGTCGGTACTTTTCAACCTGCCAACCACAACATCAAAACTTGGTATTCATCATGCCATTCTCCCTTATGCAAAGCCATTTCCCAGGTCGCCATCGGACCCCCAACGCCATGCACAAAGGAAAAGAAAATATATGTAGCGCGGGGCAGCGGACTCTTTAACGGAGCACTGCGAGCTGGTCCGCCAGGTCCTGGAGACGGGTCAAGGCAGCCGACTCAGACCCCTGTTTCGCACCCTCGTCCCCCTGGGCCTCCGCAACCTTTCGGTGGAAGGCAATAAACTCGTTGATCGACCCAAGTAGTGGCTGAATGTTCTTTTTCGGGTGAACAAGGACGAATCTGTTCCTGATCGAGTCACTCAGGCAGAGATAACCCAGGAGGACTGAGAGGTAACCGAGCGCAACGTTGAGTTGTGTTTTCTCCATTGAGTCGGCCTGTTTCATGTCAGCAGCTGAGACGAGACAGCTATCTGCGGTGGTGCGACTTACATCGGCTGTCTTGGAGTGATTGTCTGCAAAAACGCGAATGAGCTGGTTCAGGGGCGTCCCAGCACCATCTCCGCGCTCCTCAAGGCTCCGTGACGCAGGCGGATAATACACACAGAAATTGATCATGGCTCCCAGCATCATGATGAGGGATTCCAATACCTTGGACAAAAATGAGTCGGCCTTCATCGAGTTCAAAACCACTCCAAAAGCGCCGCAGGCTGATTTGGCAAGACCTTGGAGCAGCCCCTTGTAGACAAACAGGCGAGAGGCTTCGCCGTTGTGGTTTGTAATGTTGAGCGATAGTCTCAGCGTGAGGCTTTCAAGGTCGCCGAGCTGGTCAGTCGGGCGCCCCAGGGCAACTTCCAAGATGTCGGCAACGATAGGGGCGTATTGTTTGGTCCACAAGGCGCCGAGTCGAGATTGCATTGCACTGATTGAGTGGCCCTCTAGCACGTAAAGCGCGAGATAAAAGTCGCAGGACTCTTGCGGATTGGGGGAGTCCCAGCAAGCCGAGTTGTGCACGCCATCAGCGAGGATGGAAAACAAGCGGTCTGTGACTTCCTGGGAAAGCACCTCGTCCTCAGCGGATGCGTGTGTAGGTTGCCGCATGAGCAGGTCTAGACACTTCAGAGCCAGTGTGCGCGGGGACAACGATGTGGGAGAGATGGGTTTCCATGCGGGCAGCTCGAGAAGCGAGGATTTGATCGTTGCCATTGTAAGCTGGGCGTTTCGCGAGACATTCTGCTTCCTGTCCTTGACGATCTGGGTGATGTCGGTTGTGTTGTCAAAAAGCTTGCTGAGCAGTGCGGTAAGGCCCTGCGCGCGGAGCTGTTGGATTAGATGCGCGGACGTGGTTGCGGCAAGAAGTGTGGTAACGATGGCCAAAATTGCGTATCCCGACACCAGATCTGTTTCATCCGCAAGGGACTTAAAGAGGCTTCCCCCATCACTGTGGTTACGGAACTGCTGGCGGAAGTCTTTGTGCTTCATCTTTTGGGCGAGTTCAAGGAGTGCTCCCCTCCTGAGGGAAGATGGCTTGGCTGAAGGCGAACCTACTCTGTCGAGGATGTCGTCCATTTCATCGGCAAAACGGCTGTTTGCACCGGCCTGTCGCAGTTCGTGGATGCTTCGAACGGCGCCAGTGTTGGCTGTCTCGTCGTCTTCGTCGAGGTAGGAGAATGCATTGATGGTGGAGCTTTTGGTGAGACGTCCCAAGTTGAACAAGGCGCCACCGGCCGGACCGTCGCCGAGGCCACCAAACCCGCCACCGCTGAGCAATGGGTCGTCATCAGCCAGCATGGTCCTCTGTTGACTATAGGTGAATTTAGGACCGGTCTTCTTGGTCACCGAAACCGGCCGCGCGACGGGTTTCGGCTGAGAGATTGCCGCGGGGGGCGATGGTGGGGGGTTTTGGAAAGTTGGTAGCGGCTCGGAATTGAAAACCTCTGATTTCTGCGACGATGTTTCATCCTCTGAGGAACTGGCTTCGTCTACCTCCTGCGCCGCCAGCGTATCAATCAGGCGTCTCTTTCGAATTGGCTGAGAAGTGGGCCGCTGGATCTGAGCAATGGGTGCCGTAGTTGGTTGAGAGATTGGGCGCTGGATCTGTGCACTGGTTGCTGCAACCGGCGGACGGGATGGCTTCTTGGGGGCGGGTTTGGATGGAGCTGGGACGGAAAGGCGGATGGGAATCTGTTGACTTGTCGTTTTCGGATTCTTGGAGCTGACGCTGAGATTCTTAAAAGTTCGAGAAGTCTTTGCCGAGAATGGCATCAATGCCGGCGCAGCGTCCTTCATGGGAACATCTCGCTCGGGCGTACTCCGTCGTGACACGGTCGACGGACGCGCATCCGCCGCCGATTGTGAGATTTCCTCCTCACTCGACTGTACAGGCGATCGGGCACCTGAAGGCGAGGAATCTGGTGTCGAGTAAGGACCCGTGAGTCTCCCCTTATCGGAAGCCTCCCGCCCAAGCCTCCTCTTCTTTATCCTCGTCGGCTCCTCAAGTTGCGAATCAATGTCATAGACATCGGGAAGTGGCTGACTGTGCGCCTCTTCAGCGGGCTTCTGACGCGCCCCGGAGCCATAGGTGCGGATGTCCTGTTGTTTTCCTTTGGCGAAGCTGACACCCCGCGCCAGCCGAGGGGGGTCCGGTGAGTTGGACCGGGACTTGGTGAAAGATGACGGGATCGCTGGTGCAGATTCGGCGTGTCTAAGAGTCGCTGGCCTCACAGTCTCGGTTCTCCTCCTCCCTCCTTTCCCGTAGGTCGCGACCTTCTTTTTCGGAGGAGCAAAGCTGTCAAAGTCGTAAATCGAGTCGGTATTGGTGGCCGCCATCATGAAGGCCCGAGAAAGGTCGGGTGAGCTGCTGCGATTCAAGCTGATCGGACTTCGGTACTCGCGTGTTTATGTTTGGGAAGTGACAGAGATCAACGCGGCATTCTGCTGGCGCGGCCCCGGATGGATGCGGATGGAGCTGCTGTCACGTTTGCGACGGGTTTCGCGACTGCCACAAGAAGAGTCACTGCAGTCCAATACGCGTTGTTGACGCAGGATGGAGAAATCTAAGCGGACATTCGCGAACGCGGAAGCTTTAGTACTCCAAAGCTGCCGGGGATTGACTAGGATGGAGGGAGGACTGCAGGGCGTTTCGCATTTATGTGGGAGCCGGGTTGTTTGATGCGATTCGCGAGAGGCCAGAGACGGGTTGTTGTTTGGGAAGCAACCCCGGACGACCAAGGACCCCACACTGCCGCCTCCCACCCTGCATGTGGCCCGTGCGTCCCGTTTCCGTCGAAGCCCCGCCAAGGGACGAAAGCTCGGTGGGGCCAACGGCGGGCTCCGTTGCCTGATGGAATGGGAGAAAAGCTGAGGATTACCATTTCGAATTTTCGATCCAACTCAACCAGCACCGGCTTTGGTTACAACTGAATGGAAGGAATTCGAGACGTAGGGCTGTAACAGTACTTGGTCAGTTTTTGTTGCCGATTGGTGCAATGTGTTCTATGGACAGAGATGCTGCTTCTCAGCCCTACGGCAGTCTCGATCAAATCTCCTGGCTCGACGCCAGCAGCACTTGGTTTTGAAGCAAGGGAGGTTGAGGTGTCCCGTTGTGTACAGCTAAAACTACCATGCAGAGAACCATGGGGTCGCACTCCTTCTACCGTGCATAATACCTCGAGAGTACCTTCCTTGGCACAAAGCGTTTTGAGGTTTACTCCAAGAGTAAGGTCACGCTGCATTTCTATGACCAGTGGGGTCATCCAAGATAAGAAAGCCGATCCATGTGGCGTTGCCCTGTTCCAGTCCTGCCTCTCTGGTGGGGTTGTTCTGGATTCACCGTCCACAGTGAAGGTGAGAGGGGTAGTGTGAATTTATATTCGAGGATTCAGATTTCTTTGCCTCCAAAAGCCCAACTCGTACCTGACCCACGCAACCCGTTGGCCTAGCCGGGTTCACACCGTTCCGTCTTAAGCGCTGTCTTCGTCACCTCACGCCGTCAAAGCTCGGGTAGGGATTCCCTCGTCGCCATCTTTCGATATCTTCTGCAAATACCCGTCCTCTTTTTTTTCCTTGGTGGGTTGCTTTGGCCCACACTCACTGGTCAAAGTCTTCAGCAGCAACAATGTCGGACCTCAAGCGCGCGCCAACCCAATGTGTCGGTCCCGACTACCGCTCCGAGAGCCAAAAGCCCACGGCGGTCGTCTCGACCGGGGTCGAGTTTGACACCGTCACGATCCTCCCGCAGACGCCCCAGCTGATCGCGCTGCTCTCGTGAGCAGTTTCCTCCTTGGGACAGCTGAGTGAATGCGTTCTGATGTTTTCCCAGGATCATCCGCAACAAGGAGACCCAGCGCGGTGACTTCATCTTCTATTCCAACAGGATCATCCGCCTGTTGGTAGAGGAGGGCCTCAACCACCTCCCTACCGTTGAGCAGACGGTCACAACACCCGTCGGGCGTCCCTACGATGGGCTGTCGTTCCAGGGCAAGATCTGCGGCGTGTCCATCATGCGCGCAGGCGAGGCCATGGAGCAGGGCTTGAGGGAGTGCTGCCGGTCAGTGAGGATTGGCAAGATCCTGATCCAGCGGGATGAGGAGTCGGCCCAGCCCAAGCTCTTTTACGACAAGCTGCCCGAGGATATTGCCGACAGATGGGTTCTGCTGCTCGACCCTATGCTTGCGACGGGTAGGCATTCCTGCTGTTTTTCTTCCCCTTTCTTTCTTTACAAAAAAAAAGATAAGCGCTGGCAGCAAGACTAACCACCCGCCAGGCGGCTCCGCCATCATGGCTGTCGATGTTCTCAAATCGCGCGGCGTGCCCGAGGACCGTATCCTGTTTCTCAACGTGCTCGCGAACCCCAAGGGCATCCAGAACTTTGCAACCAAGTTCCCCAAACTCCGGGTAGTAACGGCGTTTGTTGACCCAGGGCTCGACGACAAGAAGTGAGTATTCCTACCCCCGGAGCCGAATGCCAGGCTCACCAATGACCCAGCTACATCGTACCCGGACTGGGCGATTTTGGCGACAGGTACTATACCCGGTGAAGCATGATTTTCCAACAATCAGGTAGCGGCTGCAGAAGAAACGGCGTAGTATTACAAACTCTGCTTGACAAACTAAACCTCCCACCCATCAACCAGTTCTGTCGTGTGATTGGTATCGCCCGCGACCATCACCGGACCTAGCTCCCAGATTCTAAATCCCGTTCCCAAAATCAGATAACAGTACAAGCAAACTCCCCGGAAAGCCACTGGCAGTATAACGCATCACTCGTAATCCTCATCATCAGCCACAACACCCTCCCCTTCATAACCACCCTCATCGTCCTCCTCATCTATCCTCTGGCTCGATTCGCCCCCCCGTCTGTTGAAAATCTTGGCACTCCCGCGAGCCTGGCCCTCCTTCTGGCGGGCCTCCTCGGCGACGGCATCTGCAAGGCAGCTAGTCAGTCCCATGCGCCCGCAAAACCCACCAAAAACCTTCTCTGATTTCTTACCTGCCGCGTCGACCCATTCACTGTAGACATCGATCGGGGAGGAGAGATCTATCACCGCCTCGGTTAGCTCCCGCAATTTTCTTCTTCCATGCCAAAACGGGGGAAGGGAATCGCGTGCGTGCGTGTGTCTGAGATGCGTACAGTTGATGGAGCACTGGAACTTTTGGCCGCAGACCTTGCAGTCGAGCGAGCCGCAGCCGGACTTCTTTTCGAGCTTGACCTCGACCGACTTTTCGTGGTTGCAGAAGAGGCATGTGAAGGTCGTCGGGAGCGGGTCGCGCTGGCAGGGAAAGCGGAACGGTTAGCGCGAGGTTTTGTCTCGTGGGAGGTGGTGCTGGGCGAGATGGAGGAGTGTACAGCACGACGTACCTTCTTGGGGCCCTGGGGCTTGCTGGAGCTCTTGCGTTTGCCCATTGTGATTGATGTTTATCGAGATTTGCGAGATGAAGGATGCAGCGTGTTCCGAACTTTCGATGGTTCTGGCGCTTGCGGGTGCCGTGGCTGCTTGGTCTGAAATGGTCAGGTCCTGGGAGGTCTTGCGATCCGTAACTGCAGGCAGAAAAACTGGTGGCGGGTTTGTTTTGTTTTGCGGCAAGTTGCTGCACTGTATATGCAACAACCACGCCGAATTACGTAGATAGGCTGCCGGGTTTGGTGCTTCAAATGCTGATGGTTGGAGAAATCCGTGATGCCCCGCCAAAGAGGTTCTGCGCCTGGTTCAGCTCGCAGCCTTGCAAGACGGCTGAGGGGCTGCAACCCGCAAGGGGAGCGCGGAGTGGCTCGTGCACGCCAAGCTCTCTCTGCCGCCGCCTCAAATCGTCCTCTCCCAAGCTGCGAAGTTCGTTGATTCCATCCATCTCATCATCTTTTCGACGCAGGATTCAAGGACATTGGGGTTGTTGGCCTGTTGCTGTTTCATCTCGATTTAGTAAAGAGCTCTCTGTAAATCTCCAAACTTTTGCATCTTTGGTTTTTGGATGCAGACAAGGTGCTGTCTGTCGGTCGGTTCTCTCACCGTCAATTCCAGCTTTCGACCTGTCCCGATTGTCCAACACACAGTGCAGCAGCCGTCCGAGATCCACTGTCGCGGGAGTCGATCCGATTGCGGTACCCCGCCGTTGGGCTTCCCGAAGTGGGGCGGCGGAGCATGGTGCTGCAGGGGTCAAGGCTCTGAGGCGGCCCTTGGGAGGCGCGACAGGACGCCACAACCCTTGCCAATCGATCACCTGCGCACCTGCCCGTGCCAGCGTTATCCGACCGCTGCCGGTGAGACCAGAGCTCCATCCAGGATGCCTGCCAATGAGGCCGGCGGCTTATCACGGGGTCTCACCTGGACCCGGAACTTGGCGCATTCCGGCCTCCTGCTCCCAGATGCTATCTTCCCCGTTGAACCTTGTTGATTCAAATACCTGTAATCGTCCTTCTCACCGCTCCTCGGAGGCTCCCATCACTCGTGTTCATCCAGCAGCAATCGCAAATATCTACAACCTAACCCACCTAATTTGCCCGTGTGTCATCTTGGAATCTTGATTCTGTTCTATCCCACCCGTATCTCATCAGTTGCTACCAGCCGACATCATGGCATCCGGCCTGGACGACGTAAAGGAGGCCCTCAAGGTCATTTCCTTGGGCCAATCGAAGCTGCTGTCCGCGGTCGAGACGGTGTCCCAGCGCGTTGCTGAGCTGGAGAAGTCTCAGGAGGAAGACCGTCGCCGTCCAAGCAGCTCCGGGTCCGACGGCGTCAAGCGAACGGCGACCCCCCTTGTTGGTGGCTATGCTCCTTCGCCCTCGGCCGTCTTGCCGGCCGAAGCGGGCACTCAGCCGGCCCCTGCGTCGGCGGCATCTCCAGAGTTCAAGTCCAGCTTCTCGACCCGCGTCGTGCTCACCACCTATCCCAAGCAGATCGGCATTAAGCCGCTGCCGATGGAGTGGGGTGCCGTGGATCCGCTGCAGCGCGGCCCGGTGGCCGTCTCCAGAGTGCCGTCCACTATCGGGAAACGGAACGCCATCGGCGCCCACGGCGGCTCGTATTCCATCTACTATGCCCTGGCCCTGGCCAGCAAGGAGCTCAATGCCGACCACAAGCCGGATTTCACCAATACCGAGCCTGCCGTAAACATTGGCCCCTTCCCGCAATGGGGTGACCCGAAGAAGATCGTGGCCATGGACCCCTGGGGCCACATGGTTCCCTGGCTGTTCAAGGACGTGATCGAGAAAGACAATGGCAAGCCCACCGTTTATGTTTCCCGTCGACGTTGTCCCTAACCTTTTGTGTAGCGGACCTCCGGCCGACCATTGCCATCACCAGAGCCCACATGAAGCTGCCCGAGCTCGAAGAGAGTGTGAAGAGCGGACGGCTGGTCCCCGACGGAAAGGTGTGCCTAAATGCGCTTGGCGAGCTCAGCGTGACCAAGTTCGCTGTCGAGCCGGTTTGGTATCTCCCAGGCGTTGCGGAGCGGTTCAACATCGACGAGGGCACCCTGCGCAGGTCCCTCTTTGAGCATACCGGCGGCATGTATCCAGAGGTGAATTTTCCCAAGAAAAAGCCACGAGGTTCCGAGAACAGTCTGAGACTGACGCAGCGCACAGTTGATAACTCGGTCCGATATCAAGGTGTTTTTGCCCCCTATTGGTAAACAAACCCACGAGCATTGAGTCCGAAGATGTGATCTGACTGGCTGCAGGCGGCTTGACGGTCTACTGCTTCGGAGACCCGGCAAACATGTCCGACCCTTCCAAGAAGCTTGCGTTGCGTATCCACGATGAAGTGAGCTATGATGCGACCGCTCGCTGCTCTCTCCGCTGACATGCCCGGCAGTGCAATGGAAGCGACGTTTTCTGTTCGGATATCTGCACTTGCAGGCCGTACCTCATCTTCGGCATCGAGGAGGCCGTCAAGGAAGCCCAAAACGGCGGCAGTGGTGTTGTCATCTACTTCCGGAAGGAAGGCAGGGCCCTTGGCGAAGTCACCAAGGTAGGTTCTATTCTGGTCCCGTCCTATTGCTGCATCAGAAGCTCACGCGAACATAGTACCGTATGTCGAAACCTCCAGTGCTACCCAGCCCCATACCCAGAGCGCCATTGGCCGTCTAACGAAGATCTGCAGTCGTGTACAACGCCCGCAAGCGCGGGGAAGACCGCGCGTCGGACTATTTCAAGCGGACCGAAAACATCGCGGGGGTCAAGGACATGCGCTTCCAGGCTTTGATGCCCGATATTCTGCACTGGCTGGGCATCACCAAGATTGACAGGATGCTCAGCATGAGCAAGTGAGTGACACGTGTGCCTCGTTGCGCTGCTCGAGCTGACTCGTTTCGATATCCAGCATGAAACACGATGCCATCGTCGGGCAAGGGTGAGTCAAATTGCTCGCTCCGAGTGCTGCTCTTCCGAGACCGGTGATGCTAACGGGACGCCCAATAGTATCCCCATCCACGAACGAGTCGAGCTTCCGGAGTCGTGGATCCCAGCGGATTCGAGGGTAGAGATTGATGCCAAGATCAACGCCGGTATGGTGCAATGCTGTCAACCCCTTTCGGCTTTCGTCTGACTCAAAGCCCCCCACAGGATACTTCACGACTGGCCATCGAATGACCGAGGACGAGCTCAAGTCGGTGCAGGGCCGTATATGGGAGGAGTAAGCACCGAATCCGAAACCATGCTGACGAATGGGGGAGTACAGGGCTGACAACAGACACAGTATCGACCACTAAAGTCAATCGAGGCTCGCCCTTTGCAGCTCTGAAGCTGCAGTCATTGGGGTATTTAACCCACTCGTGCCGTTGCGAGCCGTGGGAGCCTGAGGGCGCGTTAGCCAATGCCGTTTCAATCCCGTGCCACGAGGCCAGAATGACAAGAAAGAGCGCTCGATAAGAGCAGATTGGCCATCCCGTTACCCCCATTCTCTCCCCCATTCCCTCATTAATCCCCTCAAGATGTGCTCAACACCTGTCGAGGCATTTTCAACAGACAACAACCGCCCCCCACGGGATTGAGACAGAGGAAAGAGATAGAGGAAAAGAGGGAAAGAAAATCCTGGCCTGTCACGCGCTCACTGCCGGCTGCAGCCACCCCGTGAACGCCATGTTGATCAACAGGGCTGTTGTTATTCGTCAACAGCGCCTGTCATGCCCATGTCACCCCTTCCTCCCCGGATCCCAACCCTTTCTGCACCCCAGGCTGGCTGATCTGTCCCTGACGAGCGAGGGTTGTCGTGTGCACACAACCCAGAGTCACAGTTACCCACGACATGTATGTATGCGCATGCACATGTCCCTACATGCCGAGGCATGTCGGCGCGGGTCTGTGATGTGTCGTGTGTTTTCCCCTGGAGAATGAGAGAACATCGCATCATCGAGTCTCTCGCGAAAAACTGCCCTAGTGTCGGCGCAAAAGAAAAAAAAAAAAACTTGGCGTCCCCCTACAATCCGTTTCTCCCGCTTTTCTGGAAATCCTTACGACTTATGACGTGATGCCACTCTCTCGCTCACCCCTGTCCATCAATTGCTCACCCCAAGTCCTGCTCTCAAACCCTGTGAACCCCCTGTCAGTCTGGTTCCCAGCCGGTTCCAAGTTGCGTTCCCGGCAAGCGGAATACGGCGCGCGCGGGGCAGGGGCCGCGCAAACTCGCTTCGTGACATGACATGGGATGGTCAGCCCCGGAAGCGGCACCCGTTTGGGGTTTCTTGGTCTGGTTTCTGAGACTGTGCTTGCTTCATTTTGCTTTCCCTGATGTGATGGTGACACGATCCGGATCCGGGGAAGGGGCCTGTTTTGGGAGAGGGTGGTTCAATTGTCTGGGGCGCAGCGTGGTCGATGTGATTCGGTCGTCGTTGGGGGACAGTAATTGGGCATTGGGGAAAATCGCGCAGGTTTTTTTCTCTCATACTTCCTTTGGTTTTTGGTTGTCTGTTTTGTTTGGTCTGTGAGTTCCCGGCCAGCTCGGACGCAGAGCGCTGTCCGGAGATGGCGGTGTTGTGTTGTCTAGCGGAGAAGGTTGTTCGTCCTTGTTCCCCACGCCCCGCGTGGAAGCAGGGGCCGGATGTGGGCGGCGCGACTGGGCACGCTGGGGATCGAGTCGAATCCGGCAATCGGTCGCTCGGCCCCTGTCTCTGCTTGCTGTGAGACTTTTGTGTGAACAGTTTTGAGCAATTGCACCAATTGCAGTTGGATGATGGGAGACAGAGCCGGAACAGGTCGTCCATCGTCCATCGTCAATCCCATCCGCTTTCCTGCGGTCCCACGAGGAACGACTCGAGATAAAAGAGGGTGTGGTTGCGTTGCAGCACCGGTGAGGTGCAAAGCCCACACGAGGAGTCGGTGGGCGGGTAATCAAGCCGATATTGGGGAACGAGATCTGGAACTGTCACGAGGCCAGGGACGGAAAACGATGGGGAGCTGTTCCCTGTCGTCCCAAAGAGCTTAGCTGCGCGCCGCGTGTTGGAGCACCCGATTTGGGCAATTCAGGCGCATGGTTGGTGACGGTGGACTGACGATCATCGACTTGGTTGCGGTGCCTGGGATTTTCTTGACAGGCAGACGGCCAGGTACCTTCCATCGCGGAAGGTACCACGGAGCCACGGAAGGTACCTGGCGCAGGCTGGCCCACATCCGGCGTCTTGCCCTTGGCCGGCCCCAAGCCTGGAATTGTCCATGTCTGGCCCTGTGATCCACGTCGCCAATGGCCGCCAAACACCCATGCACCGCCTGCAGGATGCAGTTCCAGAGCTCCTGAAGTGTCACGACTTGAATGGCTGGCCGTGGTTGCCGTACCCCACCACTGCCCACTCGGTACTGTCTCGAAGCCTGACGGGGCCACCCTTGGCGCTCCCCCCGCTGCGGGACAGTTGGACACCGGTCTGCAGGTGTTCACTTGGGGCTGCTCGCCCGCTCGTGCTGCTGGTGCCCAAGACCCGAGGATGGGATGGTCAGCAGTAGTGTGGTGGTACCTCGCGACTGTGGCTACGGCCCGCAGGAGGCCAAGTGGGTGGGTGCTATGGGGATTGGGGACACAGCCAACCATCTCATAAGCAGCCAATCGAGCCAATATGGCACCGGTCGCCCGAGCAGGGTTGGTGGGTGTGAGCGGGTGCCAGGCCGACAAGGCCCAGGCCGGCCAGGGGGTCCCAAGCCAGGCAACGCCCGTTCCACTTGCGCTTTGCCTTGGTCGAAGGACAGCAGATGGGAATGGCTTAGCCTCCCCTCCCTTGCCATACAGCTCGTACCATGGACTGACAAGTGGCAATGTTGGGGTGCCGTCACTGAGACCGTGAAAGTCATCCCCGGCATTGAGTGGAATCGCATTTCAGCCCAAGTGGGTTTCTGTCTTCATAAGGTCCCTCATCAGCCTTGGATATCGCACACCCCTCCTCTTCTTTCCCCTTCTTCTGTCAGCAACCTGCGATTAGCGTTCAACTTAGACTTTCGAGCCTGAGAGTCACTTTCGACTGTCAGCAAACCCACACCAAGAGTCGACCACATCGACGACTCAGCTCAGCAACCCCACAAAACAACATGATGGCTTCAGCTACAGCCAGTTCGAGCAGGATGCAACGGAGGGATTCTTCAGATCGGAGCCTCGGCGACAGGAGACCAAGGCTGCTCCGAGCCACCGCAACCGAGCCGTCCATCACAACCTCCACTGCCAGCCCAAATGCGCTCGCCACGCAGCCGGGCAGGAGAGCATCAGAGCTGTTGAGCCGGGTGGCCTTCGTATCCGGCTCGCCCCCGGACTCCATCCTCAGAACTGCATCCTTGCTGTCGACTCGGTCGTCCATGTACGACAGCGTGGACCGGCACGGTGAACTGTCGTCTTCGCCAGTGAGCCAGCCGGACTCTTTTGACGACATGCATCGTGATCCACGTACGTCCCCTCGCATCTTGATGTCCTTGAACTGGTGCTGACTAGGAGCCAGTGTCTGGTCGATACTTCAGCTTCCCCAGCTTTGATCTGTACGAAGCAAACCAGCAAGACGAAGAGAAGGATGCCGAAACCAAGTCGCCTTGAGTGATCCGGTTTCGACAGGGGGTCGAGCCGTCTACAAAAAAAATCCGACTTGACTCGACCACGGAAAACGAAACGGCACTCCAAGAACGCCATGGCCCCGGAGACAAAGCGCGCCTCAAACGGCAGCGCATCATGTCCGGGATGCCAACACTGCCGGCACCACGCACAAACGTGGGCAGAAGCCCATGAAGCGAGCCGTGGAGTGTTGGCCGAGGAATCAAGGCGAAGGACTGCCTCTCCAGCGGTACATCATCTCATCGTTGTGCCCTGGATTGAGGAACGGAGCGAATGAGGAGCACCACAAGCATGGAAGCCCTCGGCTCGTTTGGGACGCACCCCAAATAGTCGGAACCCGCCGATCAACGGGAGGAGAACGAAAAGAAGCCAAGAGCTGTGAGACAGGCCTTGGGCGTTCTGGAAGGTGTTTGTACGTTATGTCGTCGTGACACATGTGGATTGGAGCAGCAGGACAGAAACGGAAGCGGGTCGAGATTGGCTCAGCGACAGAGCGGTCCGATGTAATGGAATGGATGTTGCAGAGGGCGAGAACCTCACACACTTACTCCTCGGTGGCCCGTGAAGTCGGTGTTCGCTAGATGCAACCTCCAAGTCTCAGGGCTGGAGGTGGTTGGTTGCTTGAGTCAGAATCAAGAGCAAATACGAAGTATACCCAATCAGCCTTGCTCACTGGCGATTTGTGTCGGACGTGTTTTTGCGTGTTTGTGCATGTGTGTGTGCGTGTGTGACTGTAATGTAATGCTTCTCCGCGCTCTGTGTATCACTCTCGCGATGTTTGCGAGCACCGTCGCCCTTGATGGAAACTGAGGACTTGTCGGTTGGATTGATCCCAGCACCGCTGTCCGACGGCTGCGAGTGCGAGCACTGGCCCGGGCAGAGCAAGGCGGCGGCCCAGAGAAGGTAGAACGCACGGACCTCCGAGCCCTAAGCTCCGAGCAACCAATCAAACCGACTTGTTGCCAGCCCCACAATTCTAGTTTTTCCGCAGGTGGGCTGCGCCCACACAACCTGGAACGAAATCACAATTTCGAGCGAAGAAACCCCCAAATTTCGCGACCTCGATTCCACGGTCTCCATCACTAACCAAGCAGCACATCTGTCCCGCCGTTGACATAGCTGCTCGTCAAGATGGCTGTTGGCAAGTACGTTGCGCCCCCCGAATACCGACTTTTGCACCGATTGCACGATATCGAGCCGTTGCACGGCGTCTGGTGGATTTCCGATGGCTGATACTCCGGTGCAGGAACAAGAGATTGTCAAAGGGCAAGAAGGGTCTCAAGAAGAAGGCCCAGGACCCCTTCGCCCGCAAGGACTGGTACGGAATCAAGGTGAGTCGCCATTTCGCCAAGATGGACTCGTCTGGCATCGAAACTGACGGTTTTTGAAATCCAGGCTCCCGCGCCGTTCGCCATCCGAGAGTAAGACCCCGTCCCCCCGCGACACACATCACACGAGTTTGCTGCGAGATCGAGACGGGATTCTAACGTGACGATCAGCGTCGGCAAGACCCTGGTCAACCGCACCACCGGTCTCAAGAACGCCAACGATGCCCTGAAGGGCCGCATCTTCGAGGTTTCGCTGGCCGATCTGCAGAAGGATGAGGACCACTCCTTCCGCAAGGTCAAGCTCCGCGTCGACGAGATCCAGGGCAAGAACTGCCTGACCAACTTCCACGGTCTCGACTTCACCTCGGACAAGCTCCGCTCGCTCGTCCGCAAGTGGCAGACCCTCATCGAGGCTAACGTCACCGTGATGACCACCGACCACTACCTCCTCCGCCTCTTCGCCATCGCTTTCACCAAGCGCCGCCCCAACCAGATCAAGAAGACGACCTATGCCGCGTCTTCGCAAATCCGTGCCATCCGCCGGAAGATGACCGAGATCATCCAGCGCGAGGCCTCGAGCTGCACCCTCACCCAGCTCACCTCGAAGCTGATCCCCGAGGTTATCGGCCGCGAGATCGAGAAGGCTACCCAGGGCATCTACCCTCTCCAGAACGTACGTGGCGCGGGCGTTGGTATCGGGAGGCTGCCGGCAGAGTGGCTAACAAGGGAAACAGGTCCACATCCGCAAGGTCAAGCTCCTCAAGCAGCCCAAGTTCGACCTTGGTGCCCTGATGACCCTCCACGGCGAGTCGAGCACGGATGAGCAGGGCCAGAAGGTTGAGCGGGAGTTCCGTGAGCAGGTCCTCGAGACGGTATAAGGGGTGTTGTTATTGGGAACGCACTGGGCAGGGTTTTCATCAGCAATACCTCACTGGGGCTTGGGCTTGCTTTCGTTGCATTTGGCGTGGTATCATGGTACAGTAGTCAAGGTAACGAATTTCCGTCCCGACGGCGGAGCGCATGGAATCAAAAAGGATGACCAAAAACACCGTGACACGGCCAGCAACAGCATTTCGCAGCGAGGGCACCAACTTCCTGGGACGGGACGGGCTACGGTACCTCATGGGAGGGCACGTGGTAATGTGTGTGTGGTGGCGGTGAGATGTCGGCCAGCAGGCAATCGGGGAGACATGGCAAGGGCGGATACGCATCCAGCTAGAGTTTCAGCGAATGTCGACGTCGACCAACCTTGTACTGTTCGTTCTCATCCCTGTCTCAGTGGGCATTGTGTGCAGTATGTCCTAGTAGGGTGGGTTATCGCCTGGTTGGCCGCAGTGAGACTTCAATGACGTTGTCGTGCCAATTTCGTGACGAAGTCTTGAGCATGCCCTTCCGGAGCCTTATCCTGGCTCGAGCCTGGCTCATGGGACGGGCTTCAAGCTTGTGGTCTCGGTCAATCCTGTTCTCTTTTTATCAGCAACAGGGACAACCCCGTTTTTGTCTTTCAACAGCCTAGAATTTTGAAGGCAATTCAGATCCTGATTCGTTTCGTGCACCCAAACTAGACCATCATGTTGACTTATCCCAGAACCGTTTCTCCAGACTATCCCTTTTAGTATATCAAACGTCCAGTGTTTTTTCCAACGTGTCTTCACTTTTTTAAACCCACATCGTCGTCTCAAGGATGTCATGGCAACCACTCAATTGAGGGTATCGAAACTGGCCAACTCTGCGTGGCCGCATAATTTTGATGATTAACTGTCATAATCTCTGTCACAGTATTACTATGTCGTCGCGGTTCTAGATCTATATCACTCTACATATCCAGGGTGGGTATGGGTACAGGTCAGATTGTATATACACAGCAAGTTTTCTCGCTGCTCCTCTCCCGGCTACTCCTTGGGCTCCAAAAACTCAATCACAGCTATCACCTCACAATCAGCAAAACCATCAACACATCATTGGGTTCCAAGATAGATACTCACCCCGCCTAAACTCCTCTGGCTTCTCCGAGATGACCCAGTGCCCGCAGTCGACGTCGACCAGCTCAAACTTGGGAAAGAACTGGCCGATGAGCGGGATGACCTCGTCGGGCACGTACTTGCTCTGCGTGCCGCGGATGAAGAGCGCGGGCTTGACGAAGCGCACCTCGGCGGGGTCCTTGAAGGGGAAGTCGCCGAGGTGATCGAGGGCCTTGGCCAGGATGTGCAGGGGCACGCGGAACTTTTGCGTGTTGGTGCCGTCGGCGGGGCGGTGCAGATTGCCGAGGAGGAACTGGCGGATGGTGAGCGACTTCTCGTAGGGCTCGAGAATCTTGTCGGCCTCGGCCTGGCGGGTCACGGCGGCCTCGTCGATCTTCTTCATGCCCTGGATGTAGCGGGCAAAGTCGGAGGCGAGACGGGCGTCGACGGGGGCGTTGTCGACGGCGACGAGGTTGGCGACGAGGTCCGGCTCGTGGAGGGCGAGGGTCATAGCTGTTTTGGCGCCCCTTTTTGATTTCTTTGGGTGAGCGACTGTCATGACATGGCTGGGTGAAATTGGGTGGGGGTTGGCTTACATGGAGTGTCCGATCAGGGTCGACTCCTTCAGGCCGTGTTGGCGGATAAAGTCGGCCACGTCGGCGGCCATGGCGGTGTAGTCATGACGATCCTCATGGGGTGACTCCCCGTGATTACGGAGATCCTGGTGGGGTGTGGTCAGCATGAGGCCTGGTAGACTGAAGTGGTTGATGGTACTCACCACGGCATAGATATGGCGTCCCAGATCGCGCGCTAGGACTCTGCATCACACATCCCGCGTGTCAGAAGCCGAGCTATCGCTATGAGTCGATGCAAAGCGGGCGACTCACTTACTGATCGTCCGGTTGTTCTTCTTGGACCCAAACAGACCGTGCATAATAATGATGGGCGAGGTCTGCTTGTCAGCCACGGGCTTTGCTGGCTCATGCAAGTCGTATGCTAACGGGACGGTAGAAAACGGCGAAGCTGTCCCGGGACCGGCGGCGAGTGAGCGCGTGGGCACCGGAGCCGAGACCGAAGTCGGGACCCGTATCCGGCGGGCGCACCCAGAGCACACTTGCCGGAAGGCGGGTGTTGATGATGTGAGGCCAATCATGATCGCTGATAAATGAGTGTGTCCTTCAAACGCGAAACTTCACTCCCAGACTCTGCAGCAGAAGGAATATGATGCCGTTCCCAAATGATATGTAAGCCGAGAAATGAATCTTGGGAACCGGAGCCGGCCGAAACCTTTCTCACTTCCATTTCGGGAGTCATTTGCAAAATTCAGAGCCGCACGGGCCACATACGTCATTTGTTTACTGTGTAAGTGAAGGATAAAAGGAGCAAAAAGGGGCAACGGCGATGGCGATTTCAGTAAGATGAAGAATTTCTCAGTAAATACCACTCCAACCAAATCAATACCCAACTCTCACACTCTCCGGGGGGCCCATCAGACTCGTCTTCAGCCCACCCACATCCACCACGACCTTGGTCAAGACCATTGTCGGCTCCAGCAGCCATATTTTGAGCGTGTGCCAGCCCGCACCCCGCTTCCCTAGGCTCGACGTTTTGACATAGGCATTTTGCGTCACCCCCTCTCCCCAGCCCGGCGGGTCAGTGCTCCCATCCGTCAGCGGCACCGGCTGCACCGTCGTCACGCTCGCGCCGTCGAGGCTGAAGCTGTACCGGTTTGGGCTGTTGGGATTGGCGTTGTCTGATGGAGATAGGTACACGGTCAGCGACGCCGCCGAGGCGTTGCAAAAGGTGTAGAATGGATAGACGAGCACCGGCCCGGTGCCGGGCGATTGTGAGGCCGTCTTGGGCGGGAGCTTCACGCCCGACAGGGTGCGGCCGTACTCTGGGATGACGACGTAGTCAGTTGAGGATTCGGGGGCGGGTGCAAAGTGCTCGGCTTCAATGGAGACAACGCCGTTGGCTTCGACGTGCCCTTTGAACGAGGCAGGGGCCTGGTAGTTCTCGATTGGGACCAAGACCGTGGCTTTTGCGTTTGTTGCGTTGAGGTTGGTGACGGTCAGCGCAGCCACGCTGTAGCCTGATGGTGCTGAGTCCCAGTTGACCGTCAGGAGGCAGCGGATATCTGAAACGCCGCTTGAAGTTGAGAGAGTCAGCTTCGAGTTTGACACACTCACGAAGGAGGCGTTTGACGTAATGCTGTAGGTGAAAGTCCCGTTGTCCCGGGCGTAGACCTCTAGCCAGCGTCGGTCCGAGGGGGGAAGATAGGGGTTGATTCCAGGCAGGGTCAGTTGTGAGGCCCCTGGAAACGAGGTGCTACTTCTTTGCACCGAGACACCCATGAGGGCGTTTGCCGCTCCGTTGGTCACCCAGCTCAAACTGGGCAACGAATTGGAGCTCGGTTCCTGCCAGTTGTTGTAACCGATATGAGTCTGGGCCATGATGCCGTCCCATTTCCCGTTCTTGAGACTGTGGAACCTCTTGGTGATTTCGGCGTCAGCCTTGAAGGCTGCTTGCACCTCCCTTCCCAACCTGTTGGCACTGGTCCGATGCTCGCTGGCATATTTGCTGCCGAGAGCCGTTTTGGTGTAAATCTCATATACCCCCCTCCCAGCCATCACAGGATGCAGAACGATCTCAAAGAAGGCGTCTCGCAACTCAGCAGCCAGTCCGTCGTAGGTGGCCTGAGCTTTGGTGAGCAGGTCTGTCCACTCATTGAAATTGAGCTCGGCTTCGTCATAGTTGAGGGTGCTAAAAGCGAACGGAGTCTTGCTCAGATCTTCGTACTTCATGCGTGCCGTCAACTTTCCGTAGGCCGTCATGATGGAAGCCGCTGCCTCGGCCGCTGATTCACCGAATTGCCGTGCGCTCCATGATTTGAGCCATGCCCTGGTGCTCGCGCCGCCGGTAAAGCTCGCTCGGTTCCATGCCATCGCCATAAAGTGAGCGGTCGGTAGCTCCTGCACCAGCACTGTTAGTGGAGGAAGCTGAGCAGACAGCCTCAAGAGACTTACCAATCCCTTGAGATCGCCCACATTGGCAATCCAGATGTTGTGCACACCGCTGTCGTAGGCCAGAGTCATTTGCTCCCACGTCTTTTGCAACTGGATCGTGTTGATCCACTTGTAGTTGCGAGGGCTGCCGACGTAGTCAAAGTGATAGTACATGCCTGCACCGCCTCTCCTGCTGCTTTCGGTGCCGACTGGGATCCTGCGAATGTTGCCGCGGTTGTCATCGCTCCACAACAGCGTCACATCTTCCTGGACGTTCATCCCTTTTTGCCAGTAACCAGGGACTTCCTGCGGCGATGTGTTGGTCAACCGTCAGGGCCAGGAAACAGAAAGCAGGGAGTGGCCCCACGCACCTTGTACATGACCCAGGCTTGAGGGATCTCGGAAAGGGGTTTCCCAACGATGCGCGTCAGAGCTGACTGCTGCCACTGGATGACGTCTTGGAGCGCGCTCGAAGTTAGAGTCGGCGACGCAGCATCCCCCGACCCTCTCATGCCCAGCGTGTAGATGGTGCTCCAATTCTTGGCCCTCACCGGCCCTGCCTCCATGAAGGACTTGACACCGGCCTTGTTGCTCGCCCAGTCCCACTTGCCACTGAGAAACCTGCCTTGCTCCTTGTCCGCTCTGGCCATGGGCTCATGGTGGCTTGTGCCCATGAAGATCCCGTATTCGGCTGCCGTCGGACCGTTCTTCGCATCGTCCAAGTAGAACATGCTCGACCACATGGCCGGCCAGAGGTAGTTGCCCTTGAGTCGAAGGACAAGCTCAAAGATATGCTTGTAAAAGTCGGTGACAAAGGGGCTTCCGTACTGGCTCTTGGTGAACTTCTTGCCGCCCCAGCCCGTCAGGCCCGGGGCCTCGTCGTTGAGGAAGATGCCCCTGAATTTCACCGATGGAGGGCCCTCGGTGTGTACAGCGTTGCTGGCCCAGATGTATTGCCGCTTGGTCGGTGGAACGTCGGCCCAATAGTGCCAGGGCGAGACCCCTATCTGCTCGGCGACGTCGTAGGCCCCGAACACGGTACCGCGCATGTCGGATCCGGCAATGACAAGGACTGCATCTCGGCCTTCCCAGGGTTTGCTGATGACCTGGTACGAGAAGGTCTCCCACTTGCTCGCAAGAGCCGACGTGTCCAGCTTTTTCGAAGCAGCTAAGCTGTCGATGAGGCTGGATTGTCCGACAGTGCCGAGGAGGATGATGGGTTTCGAGCTGCTCTTCGAGATGGTCGTGTCCCAATCGGCCACCACAACGGTGCCGTTGACCCCCAGGATCTTGCCAAAGTCGGCTGCAAGATCATTGGCAACACGCTTCACGCCAGGAAGGTCATTAGGGGCAACGCGGATCTCAGGTGCAAGCGCTGAACTGCCAAGTTGAAGCCCAGTGCCGGCGGCCGTGAAAGAGAACACAGACGGCTGCTGCGCATAGACGGCTTCAGGGGCACAAACAACGAGTGCGGCTGCAACTGCAACAGCAAATCTGACAAGACAAGAATATGGGGCCATGTTGCTTTGGTCAAGACCCTGAGTTCCACAGAATGCCCCTGGTGCTTGGACTACATGCTACCACGAGAGCTACCACCGACTTCTTATCCGCACTCAAGGGTAAGAAAGGACGGGGCTAAGAACAAAGTCAACTCGGCCATCGCGAACTTGAGATTCCAAACACAGCCCGGAACCAAGAACTTGGGTGATAGAGGCTAAATCAGGGTAAAGAAAGGACGGCGAGGGGTAGCGACGCTGGTCTGCTTGGCTTCCTTTGGGAATAGAAAAGACCGATGAAAAGATGTCGAGAGATGCCTCCAGAGACCAGGTACAGAACGAGGCTTTTGGGGTCGATTGGTGGAAACAAAAATGGCCGCAGCGGATGAAGCAGGACCTGGCTTCTTGATTTACCGTGCCATCTTTCCAGGAGTACCGGCAGCTGCATGTCCCACAACGGGGACTCGGGTACCGAGATCGTTTTTGCGCCGGCTACGCTTGTGCAAACATATACATGAACTCAAATCAAGGTCCAGGACCGTGTCCGGATGCAGGTACAGAGAGACGCGCGGGAGGGGAAACTAAAGGGAGTGTTTGGATCGAGCACTCGCGTTCATGCAGAAGGAGGTTCGAATGTTGGAAAGTGCTGCTGGTCGGCGAATGGAAGCTCACAGCCCTGGGTGTAAGTTAAACCCCCTGTTTGCCCCACTTCTGCCTTACCCCACAAAAATCATGCTCGAAAATTGTCCAGAGAATTGCCCCGCAATTGACCTCCTGTGACCACAACCCAGCACCTAGCAGTGGACAGCAGTTGGCACTTGGAGCACGGTCGGAGCCCGCCATCCGCCCCAACCCACCATCCCTGACAACCGAACGACGCAAAGAGATAGCACAGAGCTTGGTTCTCCGTATCGGTGCGGAGAACTCCGGTTGAATGCGCAAAAGCACTACGAAACGGTCATCAGCTCCCGTCTTCCCACCGCCATCATGGGAGACTCCGCCGTCACTGCTCTCAATTCCCTCCTCCGAGGCGCGTCCGTCGAGGACCATGACGAAGCACTCGACCTCGCAACCGCCGCCCTGCGCACTGCAAAGGGCCGTGGTGCCGATCTGGCCACAGCCCACCGTACGCGGGTGGTCGCACTCCTGAACCTCGACCGCTTCGACGACGCCCTGCGCGCCATTGCCGAGGGCGGGGATGCCCTGGCGAAGACCTGCGTGTTCGAGAAGGCCTATGCGCTCTACAAGACCGGAGACCTGGAAGCAGCCGAGGCAGTGTTGCGGGATGCCGATGCAGGAGGGAGTGGGAGGGCACAGAGGGGCCTCAAGCACGTTGCCGCGCAGGTTAGCTACCGCGCCGAGAAGTTCGAGCAGGCTGCTGCTGCATACAGGCATCTCGGCGCGGATGACGGTGGCGCCAAGTATGGCGAGGAAAACGACCTGCGCATCAACCTCTCCGCTACCAATTCCCAGCTCGAATGGCAGGGCAAAGGCTGGGCGGTGCCCGAGCAGGAGAAGCAGCCGGGTCGAGCCGACCTGGAGGCCTTCGAGACATCATACAACGCCGCCTGCGGCTGCATATCCCGCGGGGACTTTGCGAAGGCTGCCGTCTTCCTCAAGCGCTCAGCAGATCTGTGTGAAGCGACAGAAGACCTCGACGACGACGAGAAGCAGACCGAGCTGGTGCCCATCATTGTGCAGCAGGTATATGTTTACACCAAACTCGGAAAATTGGACGAGGCGGCCGCGCTCCAAAAGTCGCTCAGATTGGACGACCTTCCCGACACTTCGACCGCGCTTGTTACCCGCACCAACTCTCTCGTGCTCCAAGCCGAGAGCAACCCCTATCTGGTCCAGCGGCTGGCCGAGGCCCTGCCAAAGGATCAGGGGAGTGACAGGCTATTCGAGTACCAGAGCTCCGTTCTACGACGTAATAAGTACGTCCTCAACTTGCAGGTGCAGAAATTCCCCGGTGTGGAGAGGTCCACCTCTCGGATCCTTTCCAAGGAGGCCGTTCCCGCCATCTCCAGCGCCAAATGCGACCTGGGGATCCTAGGTGCTGCTGCGGCATGCCAGCTCCAAACCGGCCAAGAGGCCCTGCGTCAGATTCTCCCCCTCCTCGAGACCCGGCCAGACGACGTTGGCCTCCTCCTTACCGTTATTCAACTCTACGTCCAACTTCACAACCCTGGCCCCGCCATCAGCCTCCTCGAATCCTTCCTTAAGCGCCTGGAGGCTGCCACGACCCCCGATCATGCCGATGTGCGCTTCGCCCCCGGACTAGTCGCTCTCGCCGTGTCCCTCTACCGCACACAGGGCCGGCATTCAGCAATCCGCAACGAGCTGGCCAAGGCCGCGGCGCATTGGCAAAGAAAGACGGGCGCCGACTCGTCTGGGGCCGGCACCTCACTCCTGCGTGAGGCCGGCATCGAGCTCCTCCGCTCGTCCCACCCCTCTGACCTCGCCGCCGCTGGGGAGGCCTTCTCCCACCTTGTAGCTGCCCAACCCGGCGACCGCACCGCTAAGGCCGGGCTTGTCGCCAGTTTCGCCACAGCCGACTTCTCCAAAGTCCAACCATACCTTGACGCCCTCCCCTCAGTCGAAGACCTGACTCGCGGCGTGGATGTTGACGCCCTCCTCGAAGCTGGCGTCGCCGCGGCGCCTTCCGTCGCTCACCCCCAGGCCGGACGCGGCAAGAAGCGGTCGCTCGAGGAGGATCAAGACGCCAAGGAGAAGCAACAACAGCAGGCCGCCAAGAAGCGCAGGAAGAGAAAGCTGCCCAAGTCGTACGACCCCAGCAAGCAGCCGGATCCAGAACGGTGGCTGCCGCTGCGCGACCGCAGCAGCTACCGGCCCAAGGGCAAGAAGGGCAAGAAGCGCGCGGCCGAGGCGACGCAGGGCGGCCCCGTGCGCGAGGAGGAGACCCTCGAGTTGGCGGGCGGTGCCGGGTCGGTCAAGGTCGAGAAGGCACCCGCTGCTGGAGGTGGGGCCGGAAAGAAGAAGAAGAAGGGGAAAAAATGACTGCCTTAACCACATGGGTCTGTCATTTGCCATGTTCAATCAAGCTAGACTTTCCTGTCCTTAGGCTACGACATGATAGACAGAACGAGGGTCCTCAATGCATCACCACACGTTTTTCAAGCCGGAATGTTGCAAAAAGACTGCTCGATAATTTTCTACCACAATACCCTATCTACCACAGAAACCAACCCATTGAATTGACCCCTTGCTCTGCGCCGCGCCATACCAAACAGCCCAACCAGCCAGCCAGCCAACCGATGGGGAAAGACCTCGACGATAGGAGCGACAAACAACGCAAGAAAGAGAAGAAAAAAGACACGCTCCTCATTCACAGATGAGAATTGGGAGTCTCCCCTTTTCCTTATCCACCTACTTCCATGCTCCCCCTCAACTCATCCCCCCACCCGTCTCACGCTCGTGTCCGATGATCGACCGACCCCTTCCTTTCCAACAACCGCCCAACCCAACCAGCCCGTCGACTGACACACTCGTTCATTTTTGTATCCTGCCACGTCACAGAAGAAGGAAAAGACGTCAAAAAGAAAGAATAAGAAGAAAGACGTCAAAAAGAAAAAGAACAGAAAAAGAGCGAGGTATTACAAAAGGAGTGATAGTCGTGCGGGCAACACGGCCCATGCCCAAAGTGACGTAATAGGAAAAAGAAAGAAGGAAACGAGACTGTGGTTGTTGAGGGAGTGTGTCTGACAGGAATCTATAAGGCAAAGGAGAAAAGGTTTTGATATTCGCGTCGAATTCCATCTCCTTTTCACATGCCTTCCCCAGTCCCCATTTTCTTTCTCTTGCCGGCCGTGTCCGCGAGAAGTGTTTCGCGTTTCAGTGCATTAATACAGTGCTATGTTGAAAAGGAGAGTCGTGACGAAGTGAATGAGAAGAAGAATAAAATTAGTGAGTGACTTGTTCTGCGTCGCCGTCGTGGCCAGTGGGTGGTGGCATCTGTGGGAATCGCCCAGATTTAAGCATTCATGGCAGGGAGAGGCGGAGTCGGGAGTTGGTAACCCTCATCCGGCATGTCCTTCTGCTCGTCCTCCTTCTCGTTTGGCGTCTCGATGACCGGCGAGGAAGGTTCCGGGGTAAAGAAGACTGTGTTGCGACCCTCGCGACTGGGGGGCGGGCTGAGCTCGAGGTACTCAACTCCGTCCAGATCGGCATGGCCGTTGTGCAGCTCCTCGCGGGAATCCTGGTCGTTTTCCTGCTGTTCCTCTTCGCCATCGATAGGCGGCAGAGGGGTGTGCCGCCCGTCAGAGAAGCTCACAGCAGCATCGCTGTCCTCGTCGTACGGCAGCGCGAGGCTGCCGCCTGCGGTTCTGCTGGCGGCCTGGGCAGTCGAGTATTTCCTATGTAGCTCCCTGAAACTCCTCGCCGTGGCGGTGCTGGCGCTGGCCGCGGAGCTGCGGTGTTCACGGTCTTCCATGGACCGAGCAGTCAGAATTGACCGGAAGTCGGTGTTCTCTGCTGGACCAGTGCGACTACTGGATGCGTCGTCACGTTGCATCCGCTGGCGGATCCGATCTTCAGACGTGAGGCTTTGCATTTGCAGCTCGTTACCAAAGGTGATGACCGAAGCCTTCTTGCCATGGACCACAAAAGAGCCGGTGCCGCGGGGGAGCACATCGGAAGCATCCCGTTTGCCATCGTCGGACAGGGTGGCGTTCGACGTGGAGTCCTTGGCTCTGCGGTGACGGTGATGTGAGATGTGACCAGCGCTTTCCCTAAGTGTGCGCTGCAAACTGCGGCGGATCTTGCTACGTTCATTCCGCTCACCGGGGGTGCTGCTGGAAGCACGGTCGCGCCGCTCAGAGGTCTCGTCCGCGTCCGCGGCTCCGTTTGCACTTCTTTGGTCTGACGTCCGAGAAAGCTCGGGCTCAAGCAGCCCGGCTTGCTCCAACAAATCACGTTCGTCCGCGTCCACATCGTCCGGCTGCTCAAAGTCCGGTTTCTCGGGGGAGGCGGACGAACCAGCCTCGTTCCCGAGAGGCGTTGTTGCAAACAACGCCTCTGATTCAAGCGCTGTCGAAACAACCGACGCCTTTCTGAGGTCGGCAGCATCGGATGCCGCGGCTGGCAACGCCCATGAATCTTCGCGGCTCACCGTCGCGCTAGTCGGGGGTGTCTGGAAGACATCCGTCACGGGTGAGGAGTCGCCATCCGACCTCGCAATGACGGTGGAGGATCTTGCCACGGAGCTCTGGGTCGGAGACTGTGGAATCTTCTGACCTGTTGAGATCTGGCTAACCTTGGACTCTTGCCTGGTCATAGGCTTCACACCGGCTTCCGTCTTTGCGTCTGGCGACAAACCAAGTAGCTGGCGTTCTTCCTCGAGATCCAATTGCAAAATGTCGCGGTGGCACTTGAGCTTCCAGATCTCCATGCGAGTCCATTTGAGTTGAGCCGCCATCCGCGCCGCCGCGAGCAGCATCTGCTCCCTTGTTTTGGGGGATATCGGCGCTTGAATCTGGAGATGTCTGGCGTTCCGCAACTGAGATTCAAGGGTGGCCTCAGATTCCTTCAGTTTCTCGTCGGCATCGTCAATCTTTTGGCGCATGAAGTCCCTCCGAGCCGCAAGAATGTCCTGGGCCATCTTGTGGTCTATGCGACTCCGAGTGACCGTCACCTCACCCGACGCGGTCTGAATGATTTGCACATTGCCGCTGCTCGATCCCCTGATGGCGCGCCGGTTCTGGCCGTCGTAGTTACCTCCTATAACGCCTCGCATTCGGACGCCCGATGTCCTGAACGCGGCGGCATAGTTGAGCTTGGCCAACCAGTCGTTCATGTCATCCTCGTCTTCTGCCAAGAGTACCTCTTCGAACCCGCCATGCCGGACGTATACAAAGGCGTGCTTGTGCTTGTTGTAGCTCGAATCCACCAAGGCCACGGCCCCGTCCGTTGACATGAGACCATCAGGCTTGAACTGCTCCAGGGGTGGCTTGAAGATGCACGGATCACTGTCATGGCCCTTCTTAAGGTGATCCTTTTCCTGGTGCATCAGGTGCTTGATCCATGTCGTGTTGCGGAAGAAGTAGAGTTGGGCACCGGTAAGAATGGCACCCCACTCTTGCCACGGCGATCTCGTCTTCTTCTTCTTGGCATCTTTTCGCCACAGCAAGCCAACCTTGGTGATCTTGATGTCCACGATGCCTGGGTGAGCTTCTTCCGGGTTCGTAACCGTCTTCTCCGTCATGAAGGCATCAGGCCGCGATCTTGCCGATACTATCTGCAGCACCCCGGTCTTGAAAAAGGTCCTCTGAAGCTCCTTCATGCTGAGATGCTTGGCGGTTCCAAGATAGTTGTAGGGGTCATCCAGCTGCATCACATCCTTGAGGTTGGGCCTGAGCAAGTCCAACCTGTTGTCAATGATGAGCGTGTAGGGATCAACCGGCTCCTTGGCGACTTTCTTCGCCGGGTCCGGAGCGGTGTGCGGAAATATTGTCCTCTTCCGCGCTTTTTGCGCAATGATGCGCTCGCCGTTGATATCCAGATCGTCCTCGACGTGGATGAACGGAGTATAGCTGATGTTGTCGTAGAAAACTCCGAGGATGTCGTCAGAGATACCCTCTCCTCGGGTGTTCTTCAGGTAGTCGATTTTCTGCATCTTGTGCTTGTTGTTCTTGTTGAATACATCGGTGTGGAGAATGAGGAGGGAAAAGGCGATGAAGTAGGCTTGGTCTGGCGTCGAGTAGATCCCAGGGTTGCATTCGTGATACCGGTTGGCGAAGGCTTGCACGAAGCGATCGATCTGCTGTGTCTCTTTCGGCAGCTCTGCCTCCATGAGCAGCTTTCTGAGCGCCATGTCCATGGGGTCACCAAAGAACCTAAACCCGCGCATGTAGCTCCGCAGCACAGAAAGTGAAAAGGGCTCAGTGCTCTTGGAGAGGGCTGCTGCGACCACGCTTCGACTGACAACGTCGAGCAGACGCTCGAGATACTTGGCCGGCGTATCATCATCCCGGCGCTCCGGGAGACTGACTGACCCTCTTGGAAGCTGGAGGGAATTGTTCTTGGAGGCGTTGGAGCCAGCTGTCATGGGAGTGAGGGTTCCCTGCCGAGAGGATACCAGGTCCGAATTCTGCCGTAGCCGGCCCAAGCCAAAAAGGTCGCTGAAACTCTTCCGGCCCGTGGATATGGAGGTCCTCGTGGTCGGGGGAGCCAAGTGGTCATCAACCGACTCCCTCGGCGAGTTCCTCCCCAAAGAGCTCATAGTGGAGGACCTACCCCTTCTATGTATATAACTCCGGGTTGGTGAGGAATGGCCGGATTGTCTCGAACTGGGTCGGAAGAGGGCGGTGGCCGGGGACGCGGCAGGCCTAGACAACAGCGCGACAGCCTGGTTCGGTGGAGGTGGGGTCTTTACACCGTTCCTTGATGGTGCCCTCGACTGTGTCGGTGTGAACTGGCTTCCCCGTGAAGCATTGGCAGCAGACCGATCCGGGGAGGCGGGCATTGACGTGAGGAAGGACGAGCTGGAGGGATTCGAGTTTTGTGCAAACGAGGTCTTGCTCTTCGGCTGGAGGTGAGAGATGGGGAACAATGGTTCGGGTTGCTTGGGCTTTCTGCGAGGAAGCCGAAAGAATGTGGTCGTGGTGTGAATCGTGTGAGTAGTCGTTGTCGTGCTTCCATAGACCCTGTCTCCGGAGCTGGCATCCGACCTCGAAGACTCGGACAGTCTGTTGGGAGGCAGTGCCAATGCCGAAGAATGATCGTCCCCGTATGGTGGTGGCGCATGGGCGTGCGAGGACGATGGACGGCTCGGCTCGTCAAACGACACGCTATGTTTAGGGGCGCCACGGATCGGTCCCTGCCCAGCGGACGTGCCATTCGCCCCATCCACCTCGTCTGCCCGAGACAGCTCGCCAGACCGCCGTAATCGTCCTGTGAAGTTGATCCGGGAAGACTTCTTTTTCGGGCCGAGGGAGTTGAAGGTTGGAGCAGTAGTGATGATTTCGGGAGCTATTGTGTCATGGGTTAGGACTCGATGTCAACACTGTATGAGGGCGCACAAGGTCCGACGGAAGGGAGAGACACGTACGGCGTGGTACAGGTGGAGGTTTCTGTGCTGCGGCATGGAGTTTCGCCTTCGCAGCGAGCTGAGAGTCTGACGCGTTTCGGAACCTCAGCATGGAGAAGCGGCGGTGCTTCTGTGAATAATCCGGAACGGCAGGAGGCTCGTGCTCGTTGGCGGGCTCGATTATCGACGGGACGGCATGACTGGAGGTCACGGACATACTATCTCGCGGGAGGTCGGCGGGGGAAGGGGGGATCGGCGACGGCAAGTCCTCTGCTACTGAAGTTAGGGCGGGCAGCTCGGGGGCAGGCCCGGGTTGGAAGGGCGGCTCCTTCGAGGGGGGCACAGCGAGAGTGTCGAGCAGCGAATGGCGCCGCATGTCAGACTCGCTGGCCATGTTGCCGCGGCGTCGTAGAAACGGCATGGCTATTGTTCGGTGCGGCCGTGGCAATCCATTGGAATTGGGATGCAGACGCTGGCGGGGACACTCTGGGTTGAATTGGACTGCGACTTGGAGGTCAATCGCACGTCGGTCGCAGGAAACCCGCGTGTGCGGATTAAACGAATGAACTGCGGTCGCGCGGAAAATCCGGGACGGCTGGCTGCGGGTGAGATGGGAGAGTAGGGCAGTCGGGCCTGGCGTCCTGTAACCTTTTTTTGTTGTTTGGACTGCAGGATGACAGTTTCGACTTGGTTTCCCGACTCTGAAGGAGGACGAGCCTTCACAGCAAGGGGTGTGTTCAACTGCCCTGTGAGAGCCGCCGCTGCTGCCAAATGCTAGGCCCAAGAGGTGGGTTGCCCCAGGGCTGCGGGCCACGGGTCCAGGCTGGGCCAGGTCAGCTCCTTCCAAGCTGAGCGCTGGATGCCCCCACCTTTTTCCGCTAGTCCCGTTCGGGCTTCCAATCAGCCACCCGATCCACCCGGCTGCATGTCCGCGTTTGCTCCTTTCCCAGCCGCCAAGCCGCGATTCTCAGGGGACGGTAAAGAGCAAGATGAGCCTGCTCGGCTTGGGCTCAAAGAGACGAGAGATTTTTGTTTCATTTTTTGTTTACAAAATGTACCAAATAGTAACCGAACCACCGATTGCTCTCGAATAAACACTTTGCGCCGTGGAATGCACACTGATGGCATTATTGGCAGGGATGCTCAAGTTCCTTGAGATCTCCAACATGACGCAAGGTGGGCACACCCATCCTTTCCTGGGGTCCAGTATTGGGCAAGGGATCCCCAAGCTTCCTGTTGTACGTACAGAATACTCTGTATGTCTGGTTTAACCTCAGCAACCCGAGCCATGATGTCGCCGCATGCTTCCCCAAGTAGAAGTGCGACGGTCTAAAAGCAACCCTCAACCGCCATCACAGGTCCAAGTCAACGCCGTTCGCCTCTTGCAATCCATCCAAGCCGTACACCACCATCCAAACCATCAAAAGGCATATAAACCAATCCCTCTTGCAGTCGCAACGACGTCATCCTGTGTCTCTAACGCTGCCCATTCACCGTCTTCGCCTCCTCAAGTCCTTCCACACCTCCGATGACGGCTGCCATAAAGACTTCTCTATGCCGTTGTTTCCGAGCAGATAATCGCCAAGGTACTTCAAAGCATTGAGCATCTCCTCGCCGGTGGGGACGATGTTGTCGCTTGGGAGCAAGAACCCGTAGCTCCCAGTGTCTCTCAGCTTGATCTGGTAGCTGTACCGCGCTTGAAGCTCATCTGATGAAGACACGTCAGCCTGTCAAGTCCCACCGAGAACAACGACGCAGAAGAAACGTACGGTAGAACCAATCAATGGCGGAGCCGCCGGCCGCCTCGATCCGCGGGAGCGAGTCGCTTGCGCTATAAGACCGAGCAACGGCGCCCTCGCACGCCGACATGACGGTGTACGGCTCCCCGCTCGACAACCTGATGGCCTTGGCTAGACCCACCGCGAGCTCCTCGAGGTTCTCGCGGTTGGGTGGGTCAACAGAGCAGGTATACGAGTACGGGTAAAGAACCTGCTGAGAGTACGAATGCAGGTCGAGAAAAGCCACAAACTTGACTCCATTCTCGGTCTCGTTCTTGGCCCACTTGGCCAAGCCGGATGCCTCAACGGCCTGGAAGGGCTGGTCGCCGCCGTAGCTCTCCGAGCAAGGGTCGGTCTGACGCTTGAGGGCGTCCCAGCCGTAGCCGAAAGCATGGTCGAGATCCAGGCCGCGGCAGAAGCGCATCTTGGTTTGCTGTCTCGACTTGCGCCAGAGGCGGTCCGTTTGCCATGTGTATTCATAGCCGTCCGGGTTGAGGACGGGGATGAACACTATGTCGAAGTGCTCGAGGAGCTTGGTGATCATAGGCTCCTTGTCGTAGGATGTGATGACCGACCACAGAAGATAACTGACAGAGCTAGTCGAAATCCATTCGCGACCATGCAGGCCACCAGTGATGAGGATGGTTTTCCTGGGTCCCTTGGTCTCATCATCGTTGCTGCGAGCGCCAACGCGCAGAGCGTAGACGTCTCTTCCCTCATACGATTTGCCGATGCTCGTCATGTTCACGATCGATGGGAACATGGCCTCGAGAAGGCGCATCCAACTTGTAATGACCTGGGTAGGATCAGAGCCACGGACCACGGACACGGGTTATCACGGCACAGGCCAACTCACTGCGAGAGTCTGATAGTCCTGGAAAAAGATATTCCCCACCCCGTCAAAAGAGGTTTTCAGTTTCGCAGCATCAGCCATGCTCGTCTCAAAGCGAGACTTGCCCGCCGCTGCCGAAGGATAGGTCGCCCATACTGCCGCTGCCACGTCCGGAATCAGGACCGAGGGCTGCAGCGAGCTGGGCAGCAGGGTGAGGAGCGACGACACATCGTCCTTGTCCAACCTGACATCGACATATTCCGGTGTGAAAGCCCAGACGTCGAGAAACATCTGCCCGGCTGCCGCAGCAAGAGCGCCCTCCTCCGCCGAGTTGGTCACGTTGAAGCGGACCACGACATCGTTCCGGTACCGGGACTCCAAAGCGGCGCCTGGCCTCGACGCCTCTGTCCTGGTCGACGGCTTGCCAAACACGACCTCAACAGCGCTGTCGCGGAGCCATTTCAGGAAGGGGAAGACATGGTTGCCGGGTTCGGCGCGGGTGTCTCCTTCGTATCGAGACGGTTGTATCCCGGCACCGCTGACGGTTGGGAGTGTGAAGGCGAGGGCGAGAGCGACGGGTAACGCAGCTGCTGTCCGTGCTGGCAATCGCATCTTTGCTGTCTTGGTCGTGCGACGTCGAAGTGCATTGGGGTTGCGGGTTGTCCCAAGGCAGAAAGAGCCCAGAGTTGCAGGGCGAGGTCAGTGTTGCCACTGCCCACTGGGTCGGCTGGCTGCCTCGCCCAGTCGATTGGGCTGCTGCGGCTGTCGGTCGGCTGCCAGGGGTCCCGCCCCACCATTTCAACCACTCAGCTCAGCGCACCAGCAACTTGCGCAATCGACCGAAGCCGCAGACCAATTGGCCATCGATGTCGCCCTGAAAAAGCAGGCTCAACAGCTTCGGCGGCTACAGGACCACAGCAGGATGGCCAGGCACAGAACAGGTACTAGAGCAAGGATAGCATGGTGTAACCCCGCATCTCAAGGTTGGGGAGACACCTGAGCCATGTGTGCCGGTCTCTGTGACTCTGAGCATTGTATTTCACCGAGTTCCTGTGTGGACATCAACCATGGCATTCAATGTCAACATCAGAGCACTGCTCGACACGTATGCGAACTGCATCTCGCTCCTCAAATCGTTCGGACGGGGCCGGGAGGACAATGGGACACCCGCACTCGACACGGAACACGAGCACTCCCGCCTTCGCAAGGCTCTGAAATCCGATCGGTCTCTGATTAAGCGAGCCTACTCATCTCAGCTGTCGGAATCCGGAAGCCGTCTCAAGAAAGGCGATGGTGAGCGTAGCTTGCATCATCATAGTGCGGCATCGCTAACCCCAAGCCAGCCCGCGCCGTCACGGCCATAGACCGGATTCTGAAGAGACTGAGGAAAGCAATTGCAGGCCTAGTCCGGCGCTCCAGCAGGAAAAACGGCCTGGACCTCGACTACGGGTCGCTCATGACCTTGTCGAATGCGTCCAGGCAGGACACAATCAAGACCATAAACAGCCTCTCTCGCCGACTGAAAAGCCGCTCCCGATCTTCTGTGGCTTCTTCGCCGGCTCTCAAACCGTCCTCAAAGGTGTCGCCCTCTCGTCACGAACCCAAGCCACCATGCAACCCAGGGACCTCGGCTTCCGCTTCAAAACCAAGGAAGGAAGTCCGGAAAGATCACTCACCAGGCAAGAAGCCGCCCGTGGCTGCGAAGGAGGGCAAGGCAACAAAGAGACCGCGTAAGACCGAGAGGCTGCGGAAAGGGGCTCCAGCAGTGTCCCCGCCTCCAGCGAAGCCAGCAAATACGAAACATCAAGCCCAGCCCTCCCAAGCCCTAATCTTGTGTTCGGAGAACCCCAGGCTTCCACAGACGGCCGGACGCAACAGGATATCGATTCTGTCCTTCGCTTCCGACAGCACGAAGCTCGGTGAAATCCCTCAGAGGAAGTGGCAGTCGGCGATGCATTACACCGCGACTGACTCGGACGACGGTTATAACGTGCGCCCGGTTTTCCCGCTGAAGCCACATGCAGTGACGGTGGAGGTTAGGGAACGGAGGTTCTTCGGTTTATTCGGTCGGAAACGGGAAGCGTGAAAAGCTGCCCATGATGTTCCGTTGCGAGAGGTCACTGGAAGGGCGTGGAGCATGAGACAAGCTGGCCAAGATGCTTCCGCCTACCACTGAGCATAGGCAACGAGCTCTGAGGTTTTGTCCGTTTCAAATTCCAGACATGCCCTCAAAAGTCGTCGTCATCGTAAAGGGTGATGAGCTGCTCTGAATCACGGGTCGTCTGGGGTCGTCGTGGAGCCCAATCTCTCACGCCAAGGCTCTAAGGTCTGTTGCCACGCGGCGAGGGCCCGGGACGCTGGGAAGTAGCGCGCAGCCGGGGCCGGTACCCCTGAAAGCGGATCTCGGGGTTGGACAGCGAGCTCAAGCAGACGCCACATTCAACACACCTCAGCCAAGATTGCTTGACATCTGTTCATCAATTATCGATCTCAGACACCGCCAACATGCACCGTATTGTCTGCTTTTCGAGGCGCTGAACTAAAACCGCTGGAAGATCTGCGTTTGTTGTGTTGGAATCGTCTGTCGACTTTTTCGATTCGAGCTTCGGATGGCAACCCCGACGTCAAGGGGAATGGCCCAGCGGCGAGCCATCAGGACGGACCCAAACGGGCAGTAATTACATCAGAGCTTGAGACTTGCACAACCGGGTTACACCCACACTGGCATTGGTCTCGTACTGTGTAACATAACGGCTTCACTACCAACCCGGCAGTCAAAACCTCCGAGTTGCCCTTAGGTACCCAGCCCCGTTTCTGAGGCTCTCCTTCTCAAAAATCTCCGGTAGATCTTTTGATCCGAAGACTTTGGTACAGTGTATGGGCGCGTCGCCTCTGTTGCTTCAGCATTACGCGGCAGGGTCGGAGCCTTGTTTCAGCTTGTCATACTCTGTGTGAGTGCTTGATGGAGATCCCGCTGCCAAGAGCGGTTTGGGAATTATGCCATTCTGATACTTGTTTTGTTTGGTTCTGGGCGCAAGACTTCTAACTGCTCTTGATCGGTTCCTTTTTGAGCAGTCGTCGCCGGATTTAAGACACGGCCGGGTTCTGTTCGTTGTTGATGTTTACTGTCCTAGATTTATAGCTCGCGTTTCACTGGATAGCTTCACCTTTCGACTTGCCTCGTCACACATACCAATCACAACATGGTCTCCAAATGCTTAGCTGCCCTGGTGGCAGCCACCACTGTGCTAGCCAGAACACCGGCGGGATTCACCCCGGCCTCCGAAACAGATCTCATCGTTGAATACAACGGCTTCGCACCCCTCAACGGAGTAGTAGTCAGCAGAAGCGGTATGCGCAACAACCCACCCTAACCTTCACCCAGCCAAAACCTCCCTTCCCTGACACCCACCACAGTCACCACCTCCCAACCCCGCATCGGCACCCTCGCCCGCCTCAACGGCACCTCCTACGCAGTCATGATGATCGACCTCGACATCCCCACCGACTCCCCGCCCCAGACCAACACCCTCCTGCACTGGATGCAGACCGGTCTGACCCCATCCACCACCGCCACCCAGCTCAACACCACCTCGGGCCCGATCCGCGCCTTCCTCCTCGAGAACCGCGGCAACGCAACCGCCGCCATCGCGCCGTACTTTGGCCCGAACCCGCCCGCGCGCGTCCCGCTCAGCCACCGGTACACGCAGATCCTGGTCGACACGGGCGGGCTGACGGAGGAAGGGGTGCAGGCGCTGCGGGCGGCGGCGGCGACGATCCGCGGGTTCGACGCGGGCGCGGCGCTCGCGCAGGCCGGGCTCGAGGGGCGGGTCGTGGCCGGGAACTCGTACAACGTGACGA
>Ga0247824_10000039_pt1 | contig 46564 bp, 68 predicted proteins | sample 13C_PalmiticAcid_FD_194412 | JGI IMG/M metagenome (GOLD analysis project Ga0247824, IMG submission 194412) | Soil microbial communities from agricultural site in Penn Yan, New York, United States - 13C_PalmiticAcid_Day48 | ecosystem: Environmental > Terrestrial > Soil > Agricultural land...
CATCGCAATCGATTGGCAGATTGTAGTTGAAATACTCCCCAGCCTGTTTGAAAGCGATCACGCAGATTGCTTTGAACGCCTCAACATGCTCAGTAAGCACGTCACACTGCCACTCGTCGTGGATATCTCCGACCCACAGCACGTCCAGCTTCTGCTCCCGGATCATCCGATCAGCGATCAGTTTCGCCTTCTTCATAATCCGGCTCTCGTCACCTTGCAGCAGATACGGAATAACGGTATGGTCGCTCTCGCAAAGGATACGTGCGCCATCGCACAGCGTTATCCGACCATCCTTCTTCTGTTCAGCTTTGAGGCGGTTGATGAGCTTCCGCAGTCCGGGCACCTTGTCGAAGAACTTCTTCTTGTTTTCCTTGGCCTCTGCCAGCGAGATACGGGCAGTATCAGCAATCTTCTGATCCCCGGCTCCCATCACAATGGCGTAGGTAATGGTCTTGGCGATGCCTCGACCCGGCAGTCCCATCATGCGAGCGTTAGCTGCGTGCGGGTCCGCCTCAAGAATAGCTGCCGTGAAGTTCTCATCGTTAAGGTAGTGCGCAAGTACCCTTAGCTGGATACCTTTGGCATCAACGCCCACCATACGACGAGTACCACGATCACGAGTATCCCATAGGTCGCGACACTCATAAGCCCAGCCTCCAGCTTTACCTTTGAGCGGATGTTCATTTTCATCGAGCTTCAACCCCACAATGTTGGCCGTGTTAGGACCGCTGTGCTTGTACCGAAGGGTGTTAGCCAGCCAAAGCTGTCCGTGGATGCACTCCGTCTGTTCGTTGTAGTGTTCCATCCACGTCCGGATCATTGTGGCCCGGCCATTTGCCTCCATCCAGTTAACAAGAGTAACGACCCCGTTGTCTTCTTCCTGCGCCTCCACGAACTCCACGAGAGAGGGCACCAGCTTTCCCTTGCGGGTCATCTGGGGTTGCCCCTCGGGGTGTGTCTTGGAAGGCTCAGTGTACTCCCTCGGAACCCAACCAAGGGCCATCAGCTTGTCGATACGTTGCTTGATGGACCCCGGATCGAACTGAACCCAACCCCAAGCCTGATACTTGCCAGTCTCGGCATCGATTACGAGCTTCTCGAAGACTTCCAGATGGTTCAGATAGTCCTTAGTGAACGTTCCATCCTTCTTGTACGCCTTGCTGTATTCCTTGAGCATGGCGAGTTCAGGGGGAAAGAACACCTGTAGCTCTTTGTTCAGCTCGTCAGCGATATCGATCAGATCAGACCGAAGAGTTGCTGCCCGAGGATAGTCGAAGTGGAAGCCGTTGATCTTCTGCTTACGCACAAGAACCCAAGCCATATGCTCCAATGCAATTGACTTCTCGGCAAAGCCGATACGCCGGAGCCGGAGACACAGGTTGGCATAGACCCACTTCGTGATCTTAACGTCACCCTTGCATCGATCCACCATCTCTGGGGAAAACACATACCAATCGTCATGTTCGAGCTTCGGGATGTTAGCTCGCTCGCCCCACGCTTCAAGGCCGTGACCGCCCCCGAGACTTGGGTTATATAGCATGGACAGAACCATTGTGTCGATGATGTTGCTCGGAGACAGCTTGCTTCCGACCATCTTGTTCAACACAGGTCCGTCGAAGTGCAGTCCATTGTGGAACACGAACTTGTGACCGTCTGCTCGTTTCTCTTCGAGCCAGTCCGTCATTTCCTTCATGTCGGTAAGGACGACTTCCTCATTGGTAATCATGTTCCCGGCGACCATAACCCACACCAAAGTGGGGTTAAGGCCGTCAGTTTCGATGTCAATGGCCCACGTCTTATCGTCGTAGGTGAGGTATTTCATCGTTTAAAATTCCCCGTTGTCGGTGCCACCTGCCTCGTACACCGCAGCTTGCTCTTGTGTCAGCTGTGTTAATCGAGAGGTGGCCTCGTCGTAGAAGAGATAGCAAGCCGTACCGCATCGCCCACAGAACCTGTTATCCGTGATGCTGACTTTGGTAATGTTTGCCCTCCACGGGTCCGGGTCCATCTTGTCCCGTTCCAGCTTGATGACGATATTGGCGAGTTGCTCCGCTGCCATCGTTCCTCGTACCTCACCCGCCCGATTTTGGTGGATCACGCAAATCACGCACAGGTCCAGTTCCATCGTCATGGTCTTGAGTTTGGTACAGATTTCATCAAGCTGCTTGCGTTCGTCTCCGGATTGATCCGACACGATGATCGAAAGGTGATCGATCACAATGTACTTACAACCCATCGCTGCCATGTGCCGAACCTTGGCCAACACCACTTCGATGTTGTTGCTTCCGAAGTGATCGTAGATGACCACTCGTCCGTTGTTCAAAAGTTCGTCATAGGCTTGACGCAGTTCAGCCTCGGGCTTGGCTACATCCGGGAGGTGATAGGGCACCCCGTTGTGGATGCTGATAAGGCCAAGTCCCGTGTGCTTCTTCGGCTCCTCAAAGTGCATGAACCCTACGCCGTACCCCTTCTCGATTACCGTGGGGTCGGTCAGTAGTTTGTGCTCGATACTCTTGATGAAGCTGGTCTTACCGATCTTCGGATCGGCTCGGATCAGCACAACCTCGGAAGTACGGAGGCCGTAAGTCTTCTCATTCAGACCGGAGTGAGGGTACTCCACCGAGAAGTAGCTGTCTTCCTTGATGATGTCATCCCACAAGTCAGAGCCAAGTAGGAGGCCATCAGGCCGGTAAGGTTCAGCTTTCCACCACTCGGAAATCCATGCCGCATCATCGCCCGCTTCACGATACGCAGAGGCATCCTTGTAGCGAGACATCGACATGATCTTGAGTTTGCCTGCTGCGAAGGGAAGTTTCTCCGCAACGTCCTTTGCTGCCTTCTTGCCAGCCTCGTCGTTGTCAAACGCGAGAACGATGGTCTCGAAGGAGTTCAGGTACTCGAAGTCAGCCTTCATGTCCCCTACTGCGGAGGCCGAACCGTGGATGGAAACACAGGGATATCGGGAGTTGTCGATCAGGTGTGCTGCAACAGCATCCTCGTACCCCTCTGTGACCGTGATGGCCTTGGCGCAGCCAGCGGGAAAGACGTGCCTTCCGAAAAGGCCCGCCCCCTTGAGGCTTCCGTCAACAGAGAACTTCTTTGGGTAGAACCGGGTCTTCTTGGCGTGAGGCTTGTTTTCAGGATCGTAGATCGGCCATACCGTACGGTCGTCAAAGACTTCCACACCGTACTTGGCAAGAGCGGCATTAGTCAGCTTGCGGTCGCGCACCGTCCGGGGTTTTAGTTTCCCTTCGGCTTCACGCAAAGCTCGTTTCTCGGGAGAGCCGCCCCCGCTGCGCCCCTATGCCGGTGCCGAAGCAACAGCAGTCTCAGCGTCGTACCCTGCCTCACTCATCATCTTCGGGGACCATCGAGGCTTGTCGCAAGCCCCCGAGAAGCACTGGCCCCAACCTGTATCGTCGTACACAGCAAACGCATCAGAAGACTTACCGCACGGACAGGCGAGGTGTTGTGCATCAGCCATCATCTTCTCCCGGTTGAGTTGTAATTACGTCATCGTCCAGATCGTCCAGCAGAACGTACTGGTCGTCCTCTTCCTCACCGAAGACGTTTCGGATCACCTCCAGACAGCGGCCACACGGATCATAGTCCTTGTGTTCCCTGTTGAACTTGATTTCATCTTCGCCAAGGGCGGCATCGCAAATATGGCAACGCAATAGATCAACCTCCATAGCTTACAAGGGTATTATACCACCCTTTTGTCAGTTTGTCAAGCCTTTTCGTGCCTGATTTTCGGCCCATCGGTGATGGTCCAGTCATGGCTGAACCGGGTCAAGCTGTTGAAACGCTGAAACGTCTTACCATCCTTCCATTGGCATGTCGAGATACACGTTGACCTGACGCCTGATTTCGTTGTGATGCGGACGCCCTTGGTCATACCCGGCGTCGTAGGACAGCCGACCGAACCAGCGGAAGCCCCGGCCCACGGCACGGGTTCCTTGATGGAACGAGCGGTCGTTGAAGTGGACGAGAAAGTTGGTTGGCACCTTCACCCGCTTCATCACGTCGTCGGCAATGTCCTGTTCGACCAACTCGTGCCACGCCTTGTACACCACACCATCGACGTGTGGATATGCCGCCTTGCCCACTGCGAACTCGGTCGGACAGATGTTGCCGTTGACGAGGGCAAGGATGTGCTTGGAGCGGTACTCGGGGTTCTCGTAGTTCGGCTGGCCGTCCCCACGGGAGCGAGGCACGTCGTCGTGATGCCAGCCGGGGATGCAAGGGAACCATCCCGGCATAAGCATGTGGACGCGGCTGTCGAAGCAGAAGTTCCGGTCGTAGCGGGTCACGCAGTCCGTTGCCAGACCGTCGTCGAACAGGGCGGCTTCCAAGAACGCCTTGGTGATCGGCCCTCCTGCGGCCAGCGCGAACGATGGCTGGGCCGAGAAGAACATCGGCTCGTTCTTGACAACTTCCTCCGGGAATACGGGCAGCGGACGGCCCACCCGGAAATCGCTGTCGATCTCGTACATTTTGTCCATGTTACCACGGGCCTCCATTTTCTTCGATGATCTTGCTGAGCGACTTCGGGGTGAAGTCGATCTGTTCCATCGAGACGTTGACATAGCGAGGGTCGGGCACTTCGATTGGCTCGAAGCCGGACATGATGTTGCCGCAGCTATCCCGAAAAGGAGCTTCGGTCAGCACGTTGTTGGCGTGCAGATGCCCGTGGATGTTAATTTTCCATCTGCTCAAGCTGCCGGGGTGGATCGGAATGTGCGACATGATGACGCCCTTCTTCACCACATAGCCCCGAACGTCGTCGAACAGGTGGAAATACTTCCGCATCTTCGGCGGCTCGTGGTTGCCGGGGACCAGCACGATGCGGCCCTTGAGGCGCGGGATGATCTGCTCGAACACCTTGGGATGGAACGCCACGTCGCCCAGCAGGTAAACCCGGTCACCGTCCTTGACGGTTCGGTTCCAGTTGTCGATCATGGTTTCGTTCATCTCCGTCACGTCCTTGAAGTCGCGCAGCGGGACACCGGGCGACCGCTCGAACTTTAGGATGTTCGCGTGGCTAAAGTGCGGATCGGACGCAACCCATGTCCCACCGCCCATCACCCGAACTTCTTCTGGAGACGCTCATAGTCACGACGATCCTGCTCTTCCGCATACGCTCGCTGTTGTGCGGCCTGTGCCTCGCGGGTTTCAGCTTCCTTGTCCGTTTCCAGACGGTCGCCGATAATCAGCAGCTCCGAACCCTCGCTATAGCCGAAGTTGTAATCGAGGTCGAAGCGAAACTTCGATACCCCGTTCTTCTCTTCTGCAACTAGGCGGTCGCGGAGACGGCCTACACCCTCTTCAAAGGACATGCCGTCGATGATGTCGGATATGTCCAGCTTAAAGCCGCCGACTTTGACTTGCTTCTCGGGCATCTTAGAACTCCTTCCATTCGTATGTGGACCCTGAGCGGGTCTTGAAGACGACGACCCGCACCAGATCAGGCTTGAAATCCGGGTTGTCGTGATCGTATGCGGACTGCACCAGCTCGTCGGACACGATTTCCGTCACCGGGGTCGTCATCCAGTAGTCCTGCCACTGATATGAGCGAGCGCGGAAGCCGCCGACGGTCACGTTCCAGCCGACGCGAGGGGCCTCCCCGTGCAACCGTTCGATCTCCTCGCCCGGTGCTGCCGAGCGTGCGATCATAGACATGGGGCCGCTGTCACCAACCCCGTCCGAGAGACGCCGGAGGGAATAGGTCATACCTTGACCCCCTTCGGAAAGGCGTTAATCTCGAAGTCGTCGATGCTCTCCAGCCGACGCCAGTTTTCGGCGGTCTCCCGCAGATAGGCGGTGTTCGGGCTTTGGAGCGACTGCTCCCACTGACCATTGCGCTTGATGGCGAGATAGAACTGCTGCTTGTGTCCCATCATCATTCTCCTGTATTGTTCGTTACGATGGGCGATGTCCTCACTGGAAAGGCCGACGCGGGACACCCGCCAACTCCAAGAACTTGACAGCGATATCGATGTTGGCAAGGACGTAATCCTTATCGCTTTCGACATAACCTTCTGCGAAGATGCCATTGGCTTCGACGTGGATGTCGCCGTACATATAGATCGGAGCACCCATCGCCTTGAATTCGGCCACAACCGGGTCTGCCTGACCCGCGTGATCGTGAACCTGTTCCAGAACATCTACCAGTGGTTTCATTGGTTCCTCCTTCTGCTCTTCCCGATACCGATTGAAGAATTCGGCATACAGTTCCGCCGACCGTTCGGTCATCTCCGGAGCCGTGTTCATCTCGATGACGAACGCCTTCTGCCGGTTAGCGTCGTAGATCACGTCCAGACCTGCGAAGTGGAACTCGGGGAAGTACGTCCACACGTCCCGCACAGCCTTCTCGACCGCATCGGGAAGCTTCACCGGCTCACCGTCCACAGTCCACACGAAATAGCAGCCGTTGGCGTTGGTGCGGATGCGGATGTCATCCTTCGGCAGTCCCTTCGGCAAGAACTTCTGCTGAACTCCGATGATGACAGACGTACCGTCCGGATCGCGGCCCATGTGGATACGGTACTCCGCCGTCTTCGCTTCAAGCGAGACGTACAGAGGGGCGTCCACCAGCTGTGCGTTGTTTTCAGCAACGACGATACCTTCACCGTCCTTGCCCTTCACCTTGGTCCGACACAAGATCGGGAACGTGAGACGACCCTGTGCTTCCGCAGAGGCCGCTGCCTCGACGCGATCTTCTCCGCGCTTGACCGCGATAAAGTTCGGGACGTTCGGGCTACGAGCCGTCCGCTTGAAGAACTCACGCTTGTCCGTAGCTGCCCGCGTTTCCGGGTTGAGCGTAATCACGGTGTCACGGCTGCGAGGACCGTACCAGTTGAGGAAGTCTCCTGCGCCCCAGTTGATGAGAACATCACCATCCTGTGGGGCGTATCGGCTTCCGTTGCGCAGGATTTTCTGACAGTCCAGTGCTGCCGCAACAGCAGTCGCACCTTCCGAAAGCTGATCCCACGGATACACGTAAATACGATTAGCCATTAGTTTTCTCCTTCGTCCTCGACTTCACCAAAACCACCACCAGCTAGTTCGGCCAATGCGGCTGCAACTGCCGGGTTTTCCACTGGGATCGGTGGCATTACACGTGCATCCTCGAAACGACCCTGCTCGAAATTCCACTGAGGATCGTGCAACGGGATAGGTTCAGGTTGCATACCAGCAACAGCGCGGGCACGACGACGGGGCGCTTCTTCTGGCTCGAACTCACGATCAATAGGATCGATATCTTCCTCTTCGTCTTCGTCAGCAAACGGGTTCTTCAACCGCTCCTGTGCAAGCGCCCAGTTGGCAGCCCGAGCATCGCGCTCGGCCTTGAGAAGCTCCGTCTCGACAACTTCACCAGCTTCTTCCCGTTCCGGAACGATGTCCCAGTTGGTTCCGAAGAGAAGCGGCTGCACCAGCAAGAAGCCCTTACGAACTTTGTCAGGTACATCTTCGTTGTCCGGAATGGCCAGCATCTCCGTCCACAGTCCCAGCAGATCGTGATCCCGAATGATCCGGTCGATGACACCATAGGCGCTCATAGCCGACACGTCCGAGGCCAGTTTCATTGGGTTGCCGTAGGTCGTATGCGCCTCCGTCCGAAGTGCCCACAGGAACTTGACCCACTGGATCACCATGTCCGGGTTTTCCGCCCCGCGAAGGCAGCGGAACTCGATGGACCCGCGATCCCACAGCGGCTTGAGGTTCATGGAGTTGTACTTGAGACCTTGACCCCATTCAGGAGCACGTCCTTCAAGATGCTCCGTCCACTGCTCTACGGTTGCGAGGCTGTCCTTCACACGAAGACAGAACGGGTTGGACACCCGCTGATCGCCACACCAGTTGGTAGCGACCTCCTCGACCATCGACCACAGAGCGATCATGCTGGTGATCGGCTTCGGACTGAACATAGAGAAGTTCAGATGAACGTGCGTCGAACACCGATTGGACAGTTGCAGTTTGCTGCCTGCCTTCTCGAATTGCTCCCACAGGCCGACGAGCATCGGTTCCACCTCGGCAACCTTGATAGGTCCGGAGGTGATATACTCGAAGTTGTCGCCGCGAAGCGAGCCGTCCTTGGTCGCAACCCAATGCCGAGCGGTTTGCTCGGTCAGCAGCGGGAAACCCGTGTCCACCGGAATGTCACCAGCCCGTACGTGATCGGGACCGGGCAGGTCGTCACCCTCGATTTCGAGTTCCAACCCTACGTCTCCGTACACAGGCTTGAGCCTGATCGCCTTGCCCAGAAACATCTTGATCCGATAGTCACGAGTACCTTCCTTGACGACCTTGGCCGCTTCCATACGTTTGAAAATCGCTTCGCTCATCGCACCACTACTCCTTGGTCACGGAAGATCGGGTTTTCTTCGATCTCTTCCTTGAGGTACTTGAACCGGCGTCCGAGCTGGACCGCGTGAGGATCGGAGAACAAACCGACCCGGTAGTCCTTCCTCCACAGCCACAGGTAGCCGTCTTCACTGGCCTCCAGCAAATACTCTCGGCTTACCGCAATCGCTACCTTCGGTTGACCGAGTAGTATTGCAGCTGTATCCGGGATAGTCGGATAATCCCCTGCCAGCATCTCGCTGAAACCTTCGTCATACAGCAGATCGGATACCGTCAGGTTCTGGTGTCGATCCAGCCCTTCACCGAACTGGCTAAGCTCCCACATGACGACATTCTCGTCACCGTAGCCACGCCGGGTCTGCCGAATAGGTCGAATGTCGGCCAGAACTGCACCATCGCTGTGGTTGATCCACCCCATCGGATCGAACCGGAAGTGATTGAACCCCGGATCGTCGATGTCCACCTCCTGACGCATACCGAGCTTGTCGTTCATAATGACACGAGCAGCGGCGTTCTCATCGTCGGGAATAGGCATGTGGATGGACGTGACGTTGTACGCATGACCATTGTAGATGACCATGCGATAGCGAATGTGCTGGAGTGCCTGATCCATGTCCTCGAAGATACCGTAAGGATGTTTCGCCATACATCAATCTCCCATCATAAAGCGCAGGATCGACTTGCACTCGTCCACGTCCGAACGATTGATGGCATCGATCACGTCTGCGTCCACGACATCGTGCGTGGCATCGTTGGTCACGAGCTGCTCGACTGCCTTGTGCGAAAGCGTGTACATCACGAAGCGCCGACGCTCGGACTTGATCCATGCGTTCGACGGTACACGATATTCACAGCCATACGGCTTGACGCGGAACGCACCGGCTGCGCCGTACAGAACGCGGCGGGTGGGGTCGGGGTCCATGATGACAGACGCACAACCGAGATATCGGTCGAGCATACGCACCAGCTTGGCCATCTGCTCGAAGTGAGCTTCTTCCCGGAAGTTGGGGAACGTACCCAGTCCGAAGTGGATGTGACCAGCAGCCGTTCGCAGGCCGGGGATAGGTGGCTCGGGACGCGGGTTGGCTTCCATCGTATAGGCGTTGAAGTCGGGGTCGCACCCCAGTTCCTTTGCCTCATCCGGCATGATCGCCAGCGTCACCTCGTCGAACACCACCGAACCACGAATGTCGAACTCCAGACTGCTCGGAAGCATAGCTTCCATCTGGGCTAGAACAGACGTGATATTGTAGCTGAACTCGGCAGCCGTTGCAGCCGGAGCCGTGTTGAACTCCAGCGCCATACCATCGACCTGAACCGCACCGTCGTTGACGGCGTGAGGCTCGGCCTTGGTGCCCGGGACAAGACCGTACGCTGATACCGGCATCTTGGTCTCACGATCACGGACAAACACTTCGGGATCACACCCGAGAGTGAGATTGATCGTCATAGTCTGCTTCTCCTTTCGTGTTAACGGGGACCGTCAAACCAGTTCCACTTACCGTCGTTCGGACGATTGGGCCGGGTCGTGACCAGCTTTGAACATTTCTGCCCTTTTGGGATCACCAACGGTGGTGGGGACACATTGATCGTATCCGGGGCACGAAGGACCGCAGCCCCAAGATCGGGGATCGGATCGTCCAGCGGAAGTTCGAGCGCCTGAACATCGAGGAACAGCGCCGAGTTGGCCTCCATAGGAGGGACACCGGGGATGCCGAGTTCCGACCACGGAATGTCGTCGTTGTCAGACACAGCAGTTTGCTTGTCCATCGCCTGTTGCCAGTCGTTATCGAACCAGTCCTTGCAGCAGTTCGTACACACAGCGAAGGAATAGTCCTTAGCCAGATGCCCGATCTCACGAGGATCGGTGAAGAAGGTTCCGCAGGAATGGCACGAACCGTCCGTACGGTATTCCAGCAGCTCGCGGAACTTGATCTCGTGGCTGCCCGGAGCGCATACGTAAGCCACGCCTGCCACGTTTCGCCACAGCTTTCCCGACTTGTCGTTCCACTTGATGCCGTTTCCCTGCTTCTTCTCCTCCTCTTTCGACTTGAGGATCGAGCCGAGGTTGGGTACCCTCATCGCGCCGCTGTCGTTCTGACCGCACATGGCCCACTTCTGGTCCTTGATGTCCCACTTGACGTAGTAGAACTCACCATCGTCGTTGGCCGTGTTCGTCGTACCATTCTTCCCAAAGTTGTTCGTATCGATCCCGAGGTCTTCGATCATCTCCTTCAGGATACGCTCCCCCGTGAAACCGTCGAACTGGACCGTGATCTCCTTGACGGGTTCCGGCTTTCCCTCTAAAGGGATGTCTTCGAGTTGCACCACCGTGCCTTCCTCGTCGAGCTGCCACTTGCGCCAGACGTTGGTCGGGAGCTTGGTGAAGAAGCGACCATCGTCCCACTTCTCGAACTTCGTTCGATCCTTTTCTCCCGCACGCACCATGCCTTGGATCATCCAATACTCGGATGCCCAGTACAGGTTGCCGTCCTTGCCACGAGCCAGCCACATCGGGCGCTCGTCGTTGCGCAGCATGTTGAGCGTCTGCTCATCGTCGTCCCACCAGACGAAGCACCACGCCCCGTAGATGCGGCTGATGGTCTCCTGCACCCCGTAGTAGGCGAAGTTATAGAACACCGCCTGACTGTCGGATGCGAACACCTCGTTCGTACCCCACTGGAGTTGCTCCCGCCAGTCGCCTCGAAGCGTACCGTTGTGAGCGCCGATGATGTTGTCGAAGATGAACGGATGAGCCGTCTCACGATTGACGTGCCCGATGGTCGCCGACCGCACATGCCCGATCACGCATTGGGCGCCCTTGTCCGGTAGCTTGAAGTAAAAGGGCGGACTGCCCACACGCTTCGAGACGTATGCCGCCTCTTCGAGATCGGCGGGAACGACGCCAACACCGACACTGTCCATGCCGCGAAGAGCACAGATGAAAAGACCTTCCTCGATCTTACTCTCGTCGGTTGCACCGGCAATCTTCTTGCCAAACATTCCTACATGACCGCACATAGACTTCTCCTGTGTGTTAACCGATACTCCGCACAAGCACCCTGCTTCCGTGACGGAGTGTACCAGAGTTTCTGATCTTCCTTGCTCGACGATCCGTCTCATTATACGTATCGACCGGACCTCGAAGGTCTATGTCACCGCCTCGATGAACGATAACACACAGGAAGTTTTTGTAGTGGCTCATATCAGCAGCAACCAGCGCCGATACGCGCTGCCCCTTGCTTGATGACCTCGGGAACGATCAGACCTTCCCGCTCGATGCCCATGCGAGGCTCGGCAAGGAAGTCGATCACTTTCTGGGCAGCCCACACGCTGAACTCGTCACCACCCCACTCAGGATGGCCCTGAATACCGATGATGTTGTCCTTGCGATAGCGGTAGCCCTCGACCTCGGTGATGGGCTTCTCCGCCGTCGAATAGATGGGACCGTCAGCACAGACGAACACGGGCGAGATAGGTTCGCGAGGCTCGGCCATCAGTTCGAAGCCGTTGGTCGCAGCCGACTTGCCGTTGGTCCATTCCATCCGCACCATCTGGTGATGCGTCGAACAGGTGTTCGGAATAATCGTCCCGTCATCGCGGTCACGCAGATCGTGGAAGACACCAGCGTGTCCCTCGATATGCTGCCACAGCTTGCCATCCTTCATGGCGTGCAGGAACTGGCTGCCCCGGCAAATGCCGAGCATCGGGATACCCGCCGAGATAGCGTAGTCGAAGATGTCCGTTTCCGTTGCATCACGCACCAGATCGACACCCGAAGCCACGTTGGTTTCGCCGTAGATGGTTGGGTTCACGTCCGCACCGCCGGTGAAGACGATCAGGTTCGCATCCTCGATAGCGGTTGCAAGCTCGGCTCCGACGAAGTTGCGTACCCACACCTTCACGTCTTCGCTGCCTGCTCCGTCAAGGACGTACGCGACAATATGCTTAGCCATTCGATAGTCTCCACATATGCGAAAACCCAGCAAGCGGTATTGCTTACTGGGGTATACTTTTAACCACTGCTACTACAAGTATATTATACCACGTATTTCGAAAATGTCAAGCAAAATCGTACACGCGGAGGGATGACAGACGTATTAATCCGTCAGCGAGATACCTACCGAACACAGCTTCCGGATGGCAGCCATGTCGGCTTGGGTCTGGAACTGGTGATGGTTCTTCCCGAGCTTGGTCTTGCGACGGTTGCCACGAGGAGGCCGGAGCTTCTGTGCGCCGATGGGCTGCCTACATGGAGCCACATACTTGCGAGGGATCGCACGAGGCCACTTGGAACCGAAGTCCTCATCGGCATCGTACACCAGCGTCACCTTCTTCTCGTAGGGCACCTCGATACCCCCGGCCATGCGCGATGCCGGAACCGTAGCGGTGATCTTTTTCATCCCCGCCTTCTTCATGATGCGCTTCTCGATGCGCCGCAGCAGGCTGCTCATTTTCGATACTCCGGGTTGTTGTTCTTGGTGGGCTTAATGCGATTGACCGTGGCCACCCGCATACGCTGATGTACCCGCCGCTGGGCGAGCATCTCTGCCCGTTCCTTCTTGTTACGTTGCGGCATAGAACGTCTCCTTTGTTAGCGCCAAGGGGCGCATTCGATAAACAGAAACCACACCAAGACCGCCAGCACAAGGCCAAGCGGCACGAGGTTGACGATCTTCTTCACCATCGGCGTTATCTCCTCCATTCTCGGCAGGCTTCGCCCACCTTGCCGAGCAACCACACAAAGCCCGGATCATACGACCGTTGGAACGCACCGGCTGCTACGTCCGTCTTCTTGATCGGGTTGCCCCACAGCTGGGGAACTTCCTTCTCGACAAGAAGCTCGGGACGTTCCTTCTGGACCTGCTTGAGCCATCCGTTTTGGCTGTTCCCATAGACGGCTTCCCACGCTACAAGGTTAGACGTGCTGTACGTGTAGCGGGCAGGCAGCTTCATGTAATCGTGGCAGTCCTTGCTGCAAGGCGGCTCGTACTTAGCCACCCCTTCCGCGAACCGAGCGATGGTTGTCGTGGATGCCACGTCACAGAACACGTGCCCACGTGCCCCGTAGGTGAATAGTTGGCCGTCGTCTCCCTTGTGGAAGCCGATGACCTTCTGCACCACACCGAAGGCAAGGTTCGGATCGACACCGCGCTGGACGAGATGATACCACTCCTCGACCAGCTCGACAGACTCACCCGGCATACGCCAAGCAACTGCGATGGTGTGGATCACGAACGAAGGTGCGTCCAGATCGAGGATGTACCCGTACCTGCTAAGCGTTCGCACGTCGCGCGGCCCAACAAAGAACCGGGAGAAATGCGAATGGTTGCGAAGCCAGTCGTAGTACATCTGGCAGGCACGAAGACGCTCACCACGGAACGGGGCACACTCGTCCCACTCCGCGTACTGGGGCTTGAGCTGGTGGTTGGACCAACCCACGAGATAGCGGTACGGATAGTTACGACGCTTGATCTTAGGAGGGGTCAGATACACGAACTGTTGCTGCCATTCCTTAGTCTGATCGTTGTAGTATTCGTACCCTCCGCCCCAAGGGTTGGCCTTGGCATTCCACCGGCTCTCGTACTTGCGGTCGCGGTCGTCCGGATGCACCAGCATACTCGAAAGACACGCATGACAGACGCGATCAAGCTGAACGTCCACCTTCTCGATGCCCACGACAGCACAGTTAGTGACGTTCTGGCTCTCCCGCGCGGCGTCGCGCTTATCGCGCAACAGGTTCTCGGCAATGCCAAGTACCACCGGCGCGGGTTTGCGCAGGCGGATATCCCGCAGCCGTATATTCGTCTGCTTCATAGCAGTCTCCGTTTATTCGGGAACGTTAGGCTCCCAGCCATAGTGACGAGCGATGAACTCGACCTTGGCACGGCTGATTGACTGACAACCGATGAGGACACCGGTTTTTGTCACGCCGACAACTTGATAGCCGTATCCACCTCCGATTGGTTCATGACCCGGCTTCGGGTCTCGGACCCGATCCGTAGGATAGAGATCACACTGCGCCCAGTATTTTGAAGCTCGTTTCCACAACTTTTCGGCGAACGCCTTGCTGACCGAATATCCGTTGTGACGAATTTCCTCTCCGCCTACTCGGAAGGCCACCTCATTACCAGTGTAAGGCGTCTTCCATTGGTAACTGTTCTTGAGGGTGCCCATCAGTCGGTCGAGAATTGGCCGCACCTTGGCCAGCGTGGCCTGTTCATCTGCCGAAATGTCCAGCTCATTGAACTCGATTTCGAGGGTGACATCCGTGCCATTGAGCAGTCGGTCGCGCAGCGAGTTCTTGTCGCGAAGAGTAGCAAACGACGGAACGAACCGAACGTTCTTACCCACAGCCGAAGCGATCAGTTCGGTCTGTTGCACCGGGGTCTGCTTTGCGAACATGGCACCATCGATCACGAAGAAAGATGGCAGGTCACGGAACAGCGGCGACAGCGGCACCGGAGGTACGACAGCCTTGGCTGCACGCGGTTTCTTTGTGGCGACGGGCTTGCTCGCCTTTGCTTTCGCAGTCTTGGGAGTAGTCATATCGATAGTTCCTTTCTACAAAACGACGGTTGAAATTACACCTCGATGGTGCGCCCCTTCTTGCCCCACTGGTGGAGCGGAACGCGGTTGTGACGATGCTGCGCAAGGAACCGAGACATCATCGGAGTAGTGTGCCCAATGATGCACGACGCGAGGTCGAGCTTGTCATAGCTCTCACGCTGCTGCTTGACGGCGCTTTCAGCCACAGCCTTCACGAAGAAGGGCTTGCGCCGACCGCTGATATGTTCCGAGCTGGACTTCTTCCGGTTCTCGCCGGGACGCTTGGGCCGACGCCCACCGACCGGACGCTCCGGGTAGTCCGCTTTGTTTGCCGACATATTCATTCTCCTTGCTGATGACAGACGTATACGTGTTACGCCTTTATCCCGCACCACTTAGCCAGTGCATCGGCGGCGCGGTGTTGACGCTCGCCGATCTGCTTATCCTTGTCGCGTTCGAGTTGCTGAGCTTCCGCCTTGGCGATGGCAGCTTCGATCATTTTCCGTTCACGCTCGTTGAAGTCGTTGCCGAACGGCTTGACATCCTTCCAACGAATATACGGATCAGGCACTCGCGAGTACACATAATCACGAATGTATGCCTTGTCGTACACCGACCAGTATGGCACGTACTTTACCAACTCGATACGCTCCGTCTTGAACCGGAACGTATGCGCAGCTTCTTCACACGCCTTACCATACCGACGGTACTCAGGGCTGTCGCCCATGACGAACTCGACAGCAACCGAGGCTTCGTGGCCCGATGTCTTTTCACTGCCCTTCTTGGTACGCATGTAGAAAGACTTGGGAGGGTCTTTATCGCTCTGCCACTTGAACTCTTCGGCTCCAAGTATCTCAGCACACACCATTTGAGCCAGCACGTAGCTAGGGCTGTCACACACAGCCTCAACTACAGGCGAAAGTGGCTGACGCACGACGGATGCACATGCGTCCCGCCACACGCGGATCAGAGCGGCGATCATCCCCGCATCGAACCCGGCTCGTGCAAGCCGAGAACCGTAGCGGGGCTGACCTGCTTGCGATAGTCCAGATCGCGCTGATAGCCAGCCTTGCGAGCAGCCAGACGTGCGAGGGCACGCCGACGATGACGACCACCCGGATAGGTCTGGCCCTCACGGGTGCGAGGCGGAGCCGCCGTGTTGTTGCCGACAGTCAGGCCGATTGCCCGAGCTTCGCCTGAGTTGATGCGGCGGATTTTCCCGCCAGCGACGACGTAATGCACGTTCATGGTTTCCACACTCCTTCTTCGATGAGCGACCCGTTAGGTGGCTCGAGGTTGAACTCATATACCCACACCTTGTGGCCACCCCACGTGACCACCTGCTTGCGGGAATACAGGTCGGGATAGCCCTCGTAACGGTCGAGTGCCCGCACCATCAGAGGGCAGGCATCGTCATCAGGCAGGCGATACACTTCGCCATGTACCTGAAACACAGACGAGAACGGATTGGCCGTAGCATCCCTTACTCCGGGGAAACCGCCAAGACTGTACAGCTTGCCACCGATCTTGTCAGGACCGATGAAGGTTGCCCCGTCGAGCATGAGGTTGGCATGGTAGCCACGCTTGAGCGTACCGTATACGAACAGCAAATGGCCCGCGTTCACAGTTTGTTGACCTTACGCTCGTAGTAGCCAGCCCACAAAATGACCGGACCCCACAACATGTAGCCGATTCCCTGCCTCAACGCATCAAGCGGAGACGGGGGCCGATACCACGGGACCATGCTGCGCCACGAACGTTCGTGAAGCCAGAACTCGACAAGGCCACAGACAGCCCAAGCAGCGAGCAACACAAAGAGAAGATAGATCATAGCCAAATACCTTTCGACGTGCGCCACAGCACATCAACTAGAGGGACGTAAGAAGGGGATGATAGACGTGTTACTACGGGAAGGGGAGAGCCTCCGGCCTCAAGTCCACGATGGTCCCCGCGAACCCGTACATAATCCCGTGATGGTGCCACAAGATTTCTCCCGTCTCGATATAGATTTCACAGTGAGGGCCATTGAACGCGGCAGCGGGCCACGTAACGGCAGCTACTTCACCATCGCGCCACGTCACATCCTCCGGCATAAGCGGCAGAGACATGATGACAGACGTGATTGCGCACACGTGCGAGCTAACGGCGATTGCCATTGGTGTTCCCTTTCGTTTCGTACTGCTCACGCAGTTCAGGGGTGAGAGGCACATGACGCACCTTGCCCTTTGCACCTGCCCGGCGCTGGTCCAGCCCATGGCTAGACGGATTGCTCCACTTGTGTGACACCTGATCGTCTCCCTTGTTTCATATTAGGGGTTGACACATCTAAACCCTCGGTAAGTCAAAGGCTTAGAAGTGCCGCGCACGATTATGCGCGCGACACCCCTTCACACTCACCGCTTGTGCGCGGCTTGTGCGCGTCACCTTAGTTGATGGTACGCACTTCACCAGCAATGCGCTTGGCGTGAGCCGCGACAGTCGGTTCGATACCGTCCTTGTCCGCAATAGCGTCGATACGCTTGGCCAGCCCTTCCAGCATCTTGAGCAGCGTCTTCAGGTCATAGACCTTTTCCTCGGGAGTACCTTCGGCAAGCTTCCAAAACGGCTCAGCATCCGCACCAGCGATATCCCATTTGGACAGCTTGGCAGCGTCGGTAGTCAGTTTGCCATAGCTGGCGGTATAGCCGACGTTATCGCCCTGATCGGACAGCTTCACCGCGATAGGTGAATACTTCGCGAACCATTGAATGAGCATGGTCCGACGCATGGATGCGGGCATAGCCTTCACCAACATGAGGGCACGAGTGCAGTCGCCATGACCGAAGCCACCCGCATCGACAGGGGCAGCGTGCTTGAGGATGGAAAGGGCGAGGCTGTGCGCCTGATCGTTCAGCTTGGCCGCATTCGTGGTAAACTTGACGGTAGCTGCGTCGATGGCCTTGAGACCCTTGATGATTTTGGTAGCCATTTGGGTTGTCCTTTACGGTTATCCCCTAGCAACATCGCTAGGCTCAAACACACAAAAGACAGGCGATCCGCATATGCTTGAGACTAGCGAGGCGACTTACAAGCAACACGTTAGACGTGATGCATATGCGCCTAGTCAGTCCGATGCCTCATCACCCCGGCTACAACACAACCCGGCATGTTTCCATGTGGTCAAACAGACATCGCACGTATGTTTCCGGCACCGCGCCTATTGGCGTCTAAGGCTCATCGTCATATTCGGCTTGAAGCTAGAGGCATCTAATCGGGCAGCAACTAGGGTTAGACAAGCACAAGGCAAGCCCTAGGCTCCCGTCCCCGTATAGTCAGCTATCGCTGCAATCAGGGGTCTAGCATCCGGCACCTAGCGGCTCTTTCATCCGCAAGTGTGTACAGCTAGAGGCATACCCTAGCCTTGCCCGTAGATCGCGTGAGCCTTTCGCTCCTATCGCTGCACAGGGCGCAACCCCTGTCGTCACCGCTACCCCTCGCATCGCTTAGACCGTCCGTGGCGTTCACGCCTCTTAGGTCGGTTCGGAGGGACGGCATAGCGTCCGCGCTGTCCGGTGACCGGCTCAAAGCCGCACCGTCGCCGCATCCTTTGCACGTCCTGTGCCAAGTCTTCGGAACATGCGTCGATCAGACGCAACACGGCGTCTGGAGCTGTCCAAAATCACCCCATTTTCAACCCCTTTCGCGGGCACCCTGTACTCTCTCAACTAGTTGATTTCCCTCACCATTTGCTCTCCGAAATGAGTGGACTAAAGGGCTTGGCGTATGCACCCGGTTTGCCCCCTTGCCGTTGCCTTGCCGTGCTACCAGTGCGCTAAGAACCATTCGCAATAAGGCTCATGTGTAAGCACGTCCGACAGTGTCTAGCGTGACATTTATGCAACACGTCCTAACTTCCCTTCGATATCAACGTCTTAGCCTACTCCCCGCCGTGTAAAGCGTACCGACGTTCCACCCTTACGTCCCGCATATTCTCGATTGAACTCAAGCCAGATTTGTCTGGCAATACAGCGACTTACGTCGCATGGGTTAGCCTGTCGGTATCTCTTACACATTGTCTGGACGTACTCCTTGGCATGATCCTTGCAAGTGCCTCGGGGTCACTCGGCTGGCACAGTCCTTGCATGAAGGTGCCGGGGAGGGGGAGGGGGCATGAAGTCTGGACGTGGTCTGGGCCTAATCTATTCACCTCTTACGCCAGATAAAATTTTGAAAAAACGTCCGGGGCAACATCTGGGCAACCCTTTCCATGTTACTGGCAGCAGTAGCTGGACGTCAGAAAAACCAGTCGCGGGCCTCCTGCTAAGAGCATAAGCTCAGAGCATATACTCTAGAGGTTTATACTCCTACCACATACTCCTACTACAACCTCTACCTATAATCTCTATATAAGATACTCTTATCTAGATACTCTATATAGAGTATAGTATATACTATTTAGAGGAAAATGTCAAGCACATTCTTTACGTGTTCAAATTTACGAGGTGTTGCTCCTGCTGCTGCGAAGCAGCGGTGCGGTGCTAAGCGCGCCTGTGCGAAGAAAATTCACCTCTTTGTACGATTTTGCTTGACTTTGGCGCGTGAAAATGGTATAATATGTGTATGAGGTATGGGGAAGAAGATGGCTATCGGTCCTAACACGCAGAAAAATACTAAGGCCCGGGCTGCCACGCAAAAGCGATACAGCTCCAAACCCGAACAAATCAAGCGGCGTGCCCAGCGTAATGCTGCCCGCCGGAAGATGATGAAAGCAGGATTGGTCCGAAAGGGCGACGGCAAGGATGTCCACCACAAGGATCGGAACACGGCCAACAACAGTCACAGCAACCTCGCAGTCACGTCACCTTCCAAGAACCGAAGCGTCAAGCGGAAATAACGAATGACCACTCACAAGAACGATCCCTCCCAGAACGAGAACCTGCGCCGTAAGGTGGAGAAGCTACTCGCTTCGGGTGGCGAACAGGCGGTTATCGATAGCCTGACCGGCAAGCAGCGGTCGTTCGTGGAACATTACGTCCGGGACTACCAGCTGATTGAGGCCGTCTACTCTGGCGGCTTCTCACCGGCATCCCGAGAAAACGCTCGAAAGATGGGCGAAGCCCTTTTGGGCCACCCTGCTGTCGTCATCGCCCTTCGTCACTACAGCCGTAGGCGGACCGAAAAGGCTACCGCCGATACGGCGTACGTCATTCAGAAGTGGCTGCGTCTCATCGAAGCGATGGACGAAAACGCTATCGAAAAGAAAGACCCCAAGGCGGCTGCTACGCTGCTGCGGGCTTCCGAACTACTGGCCCGTCACCTGAGCATGTTCACCGACAAGGTCGAACTGACCGGAAAGGACGGGGGTCCGATCCAGACTGAGGAAATCAAACATGAAGCCGATGCTTTCGCCAGCGCAATTGCTGGCCTCGCTTCCCGAAACGGAGAGGCTGAACGCACTCTCGAAACTCGACACTAAGACACAGGCTTACCTCAAACATCACTGGCCCTTTTGGGCACGTCCCGACCAGCTCCCGCCAACGGATGATGAGTGGACGACGTGGCTCATTCTGGCTGGCCGTGGTTGGGGTAAGACCCGTACTGGTGCCGAGACCATTCGTGACTGGGTAATGAGCGGCAAATATGGCCGTATTGCCCTTGTCGGCGAGACCACCGGAGACGTTCGTGGGGTTATGGTGGATGGCGAAAGCGGTCTGCTCAACATCGGCCCCAAGGATGAACGTCCTACTTACTACCCCTCGCTTCGTCAGCTCAAGTGGCCGAACGGGGCGATTGCAACGACTTACAACGCCACGGAGCCAGATCAGCTTCGCGGTCCTCAGCACGATGCTGCTTGGTGTGACGAGATCGCTAAATGGCAGTATCTGCAAGACACGTGGGATCAGCTACAGTTTGGCCTCCGACTTGGGAGCAAACCTCGGCAAATCCTGACCACTACGCCTCGACCTCTTCCGCTCCTCAAGAAGATGCTGAACGATCCGTTCGTTCGCGTCACCAAGGGGCACACGATGGACAATCGCGGGAACCTCGCTGAGAGCTTCCTCCACCAGATCGAAGATCGCTACGGCGGCACTCGCTTTGGTCGGCAGGAGCTTGCTGGCGAAATCCTTGACGACATGCCCGGCGCACTGTGGACCCGAGAAATTCTCGACATCCACCGTGTTAAGGAGGCCCCGCGTGAGCTGGAGCGCATCATCATCGCGGTTGATCCCGCCACTACGAGCGGAGAAGACTCGGATGAAACGGGTATCGTTGCAGTCGGTGTGGCGTCGGATGACGACGGCTTTCAGCGCGGCTACGTACTCGAAGATGCGTCCCTTAAAGGTCAGCCCGAAGAGTGGGCACGCAAGGCGGTTCATCTCTATCGCAAGTACGATGCTGATCGGATCGTCGCGGAAAAGAACCAAGGCGGGGAAATGGTCGCATCCGTTATTCGCGCGGTGGATCGTAATGCTCCGGTAAAATTGGTTCACGCCTCTCGGGGTAAGATCGTGCGTGCTGAACCGATCTCGGCTCTGTATGAGCAAGGTCGTATCCATCACGTGGGGCGACTGGACCTGCTCGAAGATCAGATGTGTCTGTTCACTAACGACATGGACCGAAAGAAGAGCGGAAGCCCGGATCGGGTTGATGCACTTGTCTGGGGTTTTACTGAACTGTTCGACCGCATCACGCGGCGGGCACGTAAGCCTGTGGACACTCAGACAGACTTCCGAAAGCAAGACATGCTTGGTCCCGGCCCGACTGATCTAAGTCGTGTTCCGGACACCATGTGGATGGCATAAATAGGAAATTTTGATGGCTGCTGATAGCAAGACGGGCGAAGCCCACGAGGTAGGCTCGTCGGCTACCAACATCTTCGGGTTTGACGACCTGCAAAAGGTTCCGAAGAGCTATACACCGGAAGGCTTCAAGTCTGCCGAGCTGTTTATCGAAGACATGCGCGAGAACTATCGTCTCGACGTCCAGAGCGACATGAAAAATCGCGAAGAGGCACTCGAAGACCTTAAGTTCCGCGCAGGAGAACAGTGGGATCCACGTGTTCTTGAGCAGCGCCTCGGCCTGCCTTCGATGAAAATCAATACTATCCCCCAGTTCACAGCCCAGCTTGTGGGCGACTGGCGGTCAAATCGCAACGGCGTGAAGGTCGTTCCCTCCGAAAACGGAGATGTGGACGTTGCTTCGGTGCGTTCGGACCTTATTCGGTCCATCGAAATGCACAGCCGTGCCCAGCGCGTGTACGATAACGCCTTTGAAAGCATGGTCACTTGCGGTGATGGTGCGTATCAGATCGTTGTCGAGTACGCGGGCGAGGACGTGTTCGATCAGGACATCGTAATCAAACCCATCGACGACCCTCTGGCTGTCGTTTGGGACCGAATGGCGATTGATCCTACTGGCCGCGATGCAAATCGCTGCTATGTAGACGAACTGTTCCCGCGCAAGGAGTATGACAAGCTGTGGCCTGACGCCACGCCTGATGAACTTGGTCAGCGTATGCTCAAGACCCTCGGTACTGAGGGTTGGGTAGACAAGGACATCATCCGAGTTACCGCCTACTGGCGGATGCTGGTGCGTGATCGCCTGCTCATCATGTTCGAGGACGGTTCCATCCACGCGATGGACAACACCGAGAACCTTGAGACCCTTGTTGAGCAGCATGGCAGTCCGGTACGCAGCCGTGTGGCTCCGTGTCGCTACGCCCAGATGCACCTTTGTACTGGTTTCCAGATTTTGGCAGGGCCGTTTGAGTATAAGCTCACTCGTCTGCCGATCATCCGGATGACTGGTCGTGTCGTAAACATCGGTGGACGCCGTGTTCGTCACGGTCTTGTCCGCGATATGAAAGACCCAGTGCGGCTACGGAACTTTCATCGTTCTGTGGCGGCGGAGCAGCTCGGGTATGCCCCGAAGGCGCAATGGATTGCCACTGAGAGTGCGGTTGAAGGTCGTGAGCCGGACTTCCGGAAAGCACACCTTAGCCGTGATCCGCTGCTCATTGTTAATGACGGTACTGTGGTCGGTCAGGACATTCAACGTGTCCAGCCTCCGCAGATTGAAGCGGCTCTTCTGAACGAAGCAGCTGTCAATACCCAAGATATGAAGGATGTCACTGGCATCCACGATGCATCTCTTGGCATCAAGTCTAACGAAACGTCCGGGCGGGCCATCATGGCCCGCCAGCGAGAGGGAGACATTGCTTCCCTCACCTATTACGACAACGGTAATGCCGCTCTGCTGGAAGGCGGGGACGTTATCAACCAACTTATCGGTCAAATCTACGACGCTACTCGTGTGGTTCGCATCATCGGCGAGGATGAACAGCCTAAGTTGCTCAAAATCAATGATCCTATGGACCCAAGCAGCCCAGACCTCTCGGTCGGGAAGTACGATGTGGCGATCACCACCGGTGCGAGTTATACTACTCGTCGTGTGGAGGCTGCTGATGCGATGATGCAGGCTGTTCAGGTCTGGCCGCAGCTTATTCAGGTTGCGGGCGACATCATCGCCAAGGCACAGGATTGGCCGGGCGCACAGGAACTCAGTGACCGTCTGCGGAAGACTATTCCGCCCGAGTTGCTGGCTGGCGAAAAGGACGAGAACGGACAGCCGATCCCAGAGAACGGTATTCCGCCTCAAGTTCAGGCTGTGATCCAGCAGGGGCAGGCAGAGATTGCCGCCTTGCAGGGTGAAAATCAGAGCCTCAAGGCTGACAAGGCGATTGACGCGGAGAAGCTCCGTATCGACCGCTTTAATGCCGAGACCCAGCGTATCAAGGTTCTTACTGATGCGCAAGCTAAAAACCGAGAAGATCGGAGGCAGGCCGTTGAAAACCTGAACCGAAGCTCGGGCGGCGGCCCATTGGGCAACCGCTAAAACAACCTCACGCGGGAAGCCGGTCTTAACCCCACCGGCTCCCGATAACGTGCAACCTAAACGGGGACGAGGAAACTCGCAAGATGGCAGACAAGCCTGTTGTGGATGTGAATACCGACAATCTCGCTGACTTCACTAAGCTGCTCTACGGAGACGCGGACGAGAAGGCAGCGGAAGCGGACACGCCAAATATCGCCGATGACGATCCCGGCGCAGATGCAAATGCAACTGATACGAGCGAAGGCGACGAAGACGAAGGCACTCCCGTGGTGGACGACGCTGACCTTGACGGAGGTAGCGACGATCCGGACGAAGCGAATGCCGATAGTCCCGACGAGGACATCTTCAAACCTAAGTCGAAGAAGAAGCAGACTGCACAGGAACGGATCGATGAGGTAACTGCTGAGAAGCACAATGAACGGCGTCGAGCTGAGGCTGCCGAACTCCGCCTTGCGGAACTCGAACGCGCTCTTGCTGAACTCCGTGCTGCTCCGAAGCAGGTGCCCACTAACGAGGCACCTGTTGCCAATCCGACTGGAGTTAGTGATCCGAACGCCCCTGATCCCGAAAGCGTGGATGCACAGGGCAATCTGATCTATCCGCTCGGTGAGTTCGACGTGAACTTCATTGCCGCTGTCCATCGCTACGAAGCCCAGAAGGCTCGTGCAGAGGTGGAAGCAGCCGCGACGAAGACCGCTGAACAGAAGGCAGTAGAAGCGGAAGAAGCTAAGCTGTTCGAGACTTGGCAGGGTAAACTGACGAAGGCCGAGGAAACTTTCCCCGATCTTCGTGCTACGGTTGCCGCGCTGGACACCGAATTTGTGGACCTTGATCCGACGCTTGGAACTTATCTGGCCAAGACCATCATGGAGATGGATCACGGCGCAGAGGTTCTGTACTACCTCGCAAACAACGTCGATGAAGCCAAGCAGATTGTTGCTGCTGGGCAGACTGGCGCGACCCTTGCTCTTGGGCGACTGGAAGGTAAGATTTCCGTGGCTCTGGGGAAGAAAGCAAAAACCCCGGCTCCTCGTCAGACCAAGGCTCCTGTGCCTCCCGCAACCCACACTCGTGGAAGCGGTGCGGCTAAGACCTCGATCAAGGGGGATACGGACAACTTCGCGGATTTCAAGAAGCTGTTCTACAGCGAATAATCCGCTTTTCACATCAACGGAAACAACATTAAATGGCTGACAATACTGTCGATCAAGCAAAACTCGTAATGAACACGTTTGCTGCTCATTTCGAGAATAACCTCGTCGCTGCGGATGCAGTTACGTGGAAGCAGTACGATGGTGAGATGACGGAGCGCAACCGCTTCCAGATCAGCGAACAGGTTCCCCCGCGCTACAACGTCACTGAGACGGTGGATGGCGTGGTCGATCTGTCGGCTGGTGTTCAGGACAGCGTGTTCGGTTCGGAACAGTACACCGTCAATCGCACCTTCGGCTCCAGCATGGGCTGGGGTGACTTCGTGGCGATCCGCGACATTGGTGACGCTCGTAAGAGTGAAGCTATTAAGTCGGCGGCGCTTAACCTTGCCGAGAAGATTGACGCCCACGTTCTGCGTACGGCGGCTCTGGCTTCGAGCAACTGGACCGGCACCGCTGGTTCGGCGGTTGCGGACTTTGACGACTTCGTGAGCGGTTACACCCGTCTCAAGGAAGAGGGCGTTGACGACAGCGACCTGCGAGGCATCCTTAACTATTCGGACAAGCAGGCGCTTGGTTCGGACGTTGTGGACCTTCCGGCTCCTGACGGTATGGTCACCAAGACCTTCCGTGAAGGCTTCACCGGCCAGATCGGTGGCATCCCCGTGGTGTTCACTCAGCAGCTCCCGACCCTGACGGTCGGTACTCGTGCTGCCTCGGGTGCAGCGGCCATGAACGGCGCCAGCCAGAACGTCAACTATTCGGATGTCGCTATCTCGGCGGCTCCGGGTCAGTACAAGACGCAGACTATTTCGATTAATGGTCTGACTGGCACGCAGACGGTCAACGATGGTGAGGTTTTCACCATTGCCAATGTCAATGCATGGGATGAGCGACTGGGCGCAAGCCTCGGGCGTCCGCAGCAGTTCCGAGTGATCGGTAACTACACTGCAACTGGTGGCGCAATCGCTAACCTGCGTATTTTCCCGGCGATCATCGTCCCGGGTTCGGGTACGGGCGGCGATATTGGCGTCAACACGGCTCATGCTACTGTGGACAGTGTCCCGGGAGCGACGGCTGCGATCACGTTCCTTGGCGCCGCTTCGGCTCAGGTTCGTCCGCGCGTTATCCTCCAGAAGCAGGCGATCATCGTCAACACCAAGGCGCTGATTAAGCCCGCCACGGGTATCAGCGAGTTCAAGCAGCTCGACAAGGTTCCGATCTCGGTTCGCATGTGGGCTGACAGTGTGTTCGGTACGGGTGAACACCGCGTTCGCTTCGACGTTGCCCTCACGGCTAACGTCCGCGACCGTCGGCGTATCGTTCGTATCAACGGCTCGTAATCTCCGACCGGGGGCGGGGCTTCGGCTCCGCCTCCCAACCTCTCTTGGAAGGTGTGGCTTCTAATGGCTACTGAAAACATTTACGTTCGACCGGAGGATGGTTGGGTTCAGGTTGCAGATGCTTCGAGCTACCTGCTGCTTCGAGCTAATCCCGGCAATATGAGCTGGTATGTAGCGTTTACTGATGGCAGTCCTCCGTCAGAGACGGTTCCGGCTGCGAGTGGTACGTTTACGTTTGCAGGCAATCCGACTGCCGGTGACACCATTTCTATCGATGGCATCGTATTCAAGTTCGTGTCGGGCGCTCCGACTTCGGAAGTTGAGATCGAGCTTGGTGTTGATGCCGAGGCTTCGATTATCGCGGCTATGACCGTAATCAACACGGAACTGGACACGATTATTGCTACTGGCAATCCCACTACGCTGATTATCACTTCGGTGCAGCAGGGCGCCGCTGGTAACTCTATTCCAATTGCCGAAGACAGTACTCAGATCACGGTCTCGGGTCCGACCCTTTCGGGGGGCGGCCCTGCCTTTGTTGGGTATCTGGTTGACTGCGGTAAGCACATCAGGATCACCGAGCCGTTTACGGACAATGTGTATGTACGGGTCCACGATCCGTCGCAGCCACAGCCCGGTCAGGCTCGTCGCTTTGATGTTATTGCCCTTTGACGTTTACGGGGTCTGTGTAAAATGACTTTGGTTTCGACGATCATCCGCGATGCGTTCCGGGAAAGTAACCTGATCGCTATCGCCGCAGACCCCACTACGGCGGAACAGGCAGAGGCGTTGCGTCTGCTTAACCGCCTTATTTTGTCTGTACTCGGTACGGAGATGGGCGAACAGCTTTCTCCAATCATTATTGGTCGCAACAACATCAATCGTCCACAGGGTTTCCCGTGGTACGAACAGGTTCCAGATCAGGTTGATTGGTTCGTACCGGCTAACTCCCGGCTGTTCCTCAATCTGACCTTTCCGCAGACGGTGTATCTCGATCCCAATCCCGAAGACGGGGCACGGTTCGCCTACATCGACAAGTCCGGGAACCTCAATACTTACCCGCTCACAATCAACGCTAATGGGCGGACAATCGATAACTCCTTTACGGAAACGGACAACACCAACAACTCGGTGCGCGAGTACTTCTTTCGCGCGGACACGGGTAATTGGTCTGTTGTGACGCCTCTCGGCCTTGCCGATGAGATGCCTTTCCCTCCGGAGTTTGACACTCTCTTCATTGTTGATCTGGCGATGCGGCTTAACCCACGTCACGCACAGGAGGCTGATACCCAATCGATTGCTGCACGTAATCGGGCGGAGCGCAACTTCAAGGCGCGGTATCGGCAGCACAGGGAGATGGGTAGTGAGCTTGGTCTGGTGTTGCTTCCCAGCATCAAGGACAAGTACTTCGACAATTCCCGCTACGCCAATGCCGCCTTCGATAGCGGATATGCGTGGCCCTACTCTACAGTGAGGCCATACGGATGACTGGTGTTCCTCTCGGAAAATCGGATTGGCGGCGTCACGTTGCCGATGAAGCGGACATCCCGGTTCTAAATCGGTATTTCGAGACGAACCCGACTAATCTTGTAGAGCAGGTTGCTCTGCTGGCTCGACCGTCGCTTCGCCGCCTCGTTGCAGTTGGCGAAGGCCCGATCCGGAGTATGTATTCTCAACCCGGTTCGTTTGACGACGATCTCTTTGTTGTGTCCTACGATACGCTCTATCGCGTAGCTTCTCTCGATCTGGCTGTGACCAGCATCGGGGGTGGTATTTTCGGTTCCAGCCTTCGTGCTAATCCGTCCATGACGGCCACTGCTCGGATCGGCTCGGTTCCGGAGTATCTCTATATCGCGGATGGGCGTGTGCTGTGGTGTTACAGCGACGACAGCTCGGCTACCGGTACGCTGCTGGCTTCCGGCGCTATCGCTAACGGTGATACGATCCGCATTGGCAGTGTGTACTATCAGTGGACCAGTGGTTCGGTTGACACGGGCACGCCTAACGGCACTAGTGGCACTCCGTGGCTCGTGGCTCTCGGCGGTACAAACGCCGTTGCTCTCGATAATATGCGACTGGCTATCAATAACGAAGGCGTTGCAGGCACTACGTATTCGACTGGCCTTACGTCCAATGCGGACGTTGTAGCACTGTCAAGTGACACGGACGACATGCGCGTAAGCGCCCGAGCAGCAGGCACCGGTGGCAACAGCATTGTGACTACGGAAACTGGCGCAAACATCGCGTGGGGGAGTGGAACTCTTACCGGTGGCGGTGGTTCCAGTCTGTTCCAGGTCAACGTCCCAGATGATCTAGGCGTGGTTTCAGTCGGCTTCATTGCGGGCTACGTCATCTGTGTCGTTGCACAGGGCCAAGGTGTCAATGGAAGGTTCTACTGGATCAATCCGGGCGAGACTTGGATCGAACCTCAGAACTTCGCTACAGCAGAACGTGCCCCCGATCCCGTGATCTCGGTTCGAGTGATCGGTGACCGCTTCTGGCTCCTCGGGACCAACAGTTCCGAAGTATGGTATCCGACGGGGACGATCCCACCGTTTCAGCGGGTACAGGGTAACGTCTTTGATCGAGGTGTCTGGGAAGGTTCAGATGTCGCTATCAAGGATAGTCTGATCGTCACAGATCAAGATGGTGTCGTGTACCTCATCACAGGTGCTGGACCACAACGTATTTCAAATCACTCTATCGAAGAGCGTATCCGCAACGCTATTCAAGAACAGAAAAGGCATCTGTAAACATGGCTGTTGAATGGATGGATTTCCCTAGCGGTTCGCAAGGCCTGTATGGAGATCAGGAAGACCGACTTACGGATGGTGTCTATTCCGTTCAAAGCGGTTGTGAGCTTGCAGAAGACCCCGACCCTAACGTAACCGGGCGTGTTCTGCGTTACGACGATTTTTCACAGGACGCCACTAAGCTCCGTAAAGTCCTTGCTGCGGAACAGACGACAGTCGGTTTTGCGTTTAGGCAGTGGAAGACTGCACTGCAGAATACCTCTTGGGGTATCTGTTTAAACAATGCAGGGGCGTCACGACAGGTCTCCATTACTACTGATAGTTCTGGGCGTCTTTTAGTCAAGACTGGTTCTCCTCGAACTGGTTCGGTTATCGGCACATCTGCTTTGAACACGATTGTCGCTAATGCGTGGCAACATATCGAATGTCGTTTTACTGCGGGTGCGGGTACAGGATCGTTTGAAATCCGTGTCGAAGGTGTTACGGTATTGAATATCAGCTCCGTGGACACTGGCGCAGGCCCGTATGCTCAGCTGGAGTTTACGCACACGGGGAACAATACGAGTAGTGGCAACTTCTATTTCAAGGACTTTGTAATCTGGAACGGTTCGGGGGGATGGGGTGACAGCTTTGTCGGCTCGGTTCAGGTGTTCGATCTGCGACCTAACGCGGATGTTTCGACTGGTTGGTCCCGGACTACGGGCACGACCGATTGGGAAATCCTTGATAATACACCTCCGGTCGATACCTCGTATATCTTCGCTCCTGAAGACCCGAGCATCCCGGCTCCGTCTATTACGCAACTGACTAATCTCCCAGAGGACGTTACTTCGGTACGCGCCCTTATGATGATTGGACGGATGCGCAAATCGGATGGCGGCGATGCACAGGTACAGATGTCTTTGCTCTCCAATGGCGATGCTGACAATGGAGCCGATAGGCCTGTCACTACGGCGTTCACTTATTGGTACGACATTAGCCATCTCGATCCCGATACGGCTGCCCCTTGGACGCCTGCGGGAGTCGACAACGCTCAGTTCCAGATCAATCGAACGGTGTAACCTACTATGACCGATACCTATGTTTCTCAAGGCGACGTACTTGGCGTTGGCGAGTTCGGCAACATTAACCCTTGGGTTTCGTTGGGTACGGTTTTCGCTGCGGCCAACTTCCCTGCCGAGTTTTCTGAGGCATCGCAGATCGCAGTTGTAACTGCTGGCCCGAGCAAACTGACTGCCGAGCTTTCCGAAGCCACGGTATTCGGTCTTGCTCGGGGCCGGATCGAGAACCGACGTGTACGGGCGTGGCCTGATACGTTGGACGGTCACGACATGTACTTCATCCGGCTAGGGGAGACTGCAACCCTGATGTACGATCTGACGACAGGTCAGTGGTCGCAGTGGGCTTCTCCGGGCATGGCTGCGTGGCGTCCCAACTATGGACTGAACTGGCTTGGTTTAGGCAAGGTCGCCTACGATGACGGCCATACCTCAAATGCTCTTCTCGGAGACGACACCTATGGTCTTCTCTGGACGATGGACCCGACTTCGGGCCTCGATCAGTCGCCTCGTGCCGATCTTCCTGATCGCAGTTATACTCGTCGGGTGGTCGGTGGAGTACCTATGCGCCTCCGCGAGACACAGAAAGTCGGAGCGGCGTATGTGACTGCCAGTATCGGAGAACCTTCTCCCTTGCTTGGTGCTAACATTGCCCTACGCACTTCGGACGATAACGGCAAGACTTGGCTCGATCACGGTACGGTTGTTGCGACTTCCGGTACGTGGGATCAAGAGTTCGTCTGGCGCAGTCTGGGCCTCATCAAGGCTCCGGGTCGTATTTTCGAGATCACTGATGACGGTGCGACGGTACGCATCGATGCACTGGATATCAGGTAACACGCAACATGGTTGACATCACCAAAATCCCAGCACTTGACTGGCAGACGCCCATCGTCGATCCTCTGACCGGCAATCCGTCTGCACAGTTTCGTCTGCTGTGGCAGCAGTTGTTCCAGAATTCAGAAACTAACAATCAAGAAATTGCAATTAAGATTACCGGGCCGTCTAGTAGTAGCGATAACGCTGTTGTTAGGTGGGATGGCGTTTCCGGAAAGTTGGCACAGAACTCTGGCGTGTTTATTGATGACGCCAACAATCTATTCGGTATCAGTAATTTTTCTGCTGTAGGCGGCGGATTTCTTGCAGCCAATATTTCTGGCTATACCGGTTTATGGCTCGGGGCCGACGCTTTTGCTCCTGATCTTACTAACTACTCTCTATTAAAAGAGTCTTTCGGACCTCTCTATAATGCTCCGGTTGGAGGACTACAGGCCTTCCGTATCGGTAATGAAAATAGGATTAATGTTAGTCCTAATGGAGCGGTCGTCAACCAAGCCTCTAATATCGGACCACCGACTGGCGTCGCCTTTCAAGTTTACAGTCCAGACTACTCCACCGAATGGATGGCAGTAACTTCAACAGGCGTTAGGGTTGTTGACCAAGCGTATAGCGCAGCGTGGGATGGAGATTTTACTGTCCCTACGAAGAACGCAGTTTACGATAAAATCGAGACACTAACCCCGGGCGGGAGCGGTACAAATCCACCTCAGCTTGTTACGTTTTCGACTAGCATCGGTTCAGCGAAGACTACCAGCGATACAACCAACGGCGGTATCATGATCGAGGCCACTACGGACAATTCGGGACTACAAGCGCAGCTAATGGCTGCAACCGCTCCGTTCACGTTTGTGGCAGGACTGTACGGCAACACGCAGGCGAACTTTAACGGTCTTGGCCTCGTCGTTAGGGATACCGCAGGTAAATATGTGTTTGCGGCTGATCTTGCCGAGGGCACATTGGAGCTTTCGCAGTGGAGTAATGCAGCGACGTTTTCGTCTGCGGTTTTCTCTGCTGCTTGGGCCAGTACTCCTCTGTATTTTCGTGTTGTGGTTGACGCCTCTAACGATGTACAGTGGTCGATTAGCCAAACTCGCAACGGGCCGTGGCACAACCTATCGACACCTAGTACTTACCTTGGTACAGTAGATGCTGTGGGGTTCGCAGTAAACCGCAACAACGCCAGTTCTGCTCCTGTAGCTTGGTTCTTTGATTACGAGAAGTCTTGATGCCTATTCAACGCACATATCACGTAGGTAACGTAGAGACAGCCCTTGAATTGTATCCCTACGAGCCTATCGATCTGGACGTTACTGAATGGCTGGCTGATCGTAACAACATTGCCCTTACTGCCGAGGACGGATCGATTGCTCTGTTTGAGTGGGTTCGTCCCGGTCTCTATGACGGGCACTACTTCTTTCTGTGTCGTGGCAAAGAGGCGATTGAACTAAGCCATCGCATACTTAGCGAACTACACACAAACTACGGGGTCAAGGCCATTCGAGGCTTCACTCCGATCAAGCACAAGGCAGCTCTGTGGATGAGCCGAAAGATTGGCTTCCACGATATGGGCGAAGTGCCGACCGAGATTGGTCCGTGTACTCTGTTCTTGATGAACCTTGACGAACACTTTTCCCGGGAAGCAAGCGAATGAGCGGACTATTCGGTGGCTCCAAGCAGAAGAGCCAGAGCGAGAGTAAGAACCTCGCCTACCCGTTTCTGCAAGATACATTCGGTGGTGCCGCTGGTGCTACTGGAAACGTAACGTCTGCCCTAAGCGCCCTATTTGGTCTCGGTGGAGATCAGGCTGGTCAGGCTGCGGCCTTTAACCGGTTCCGGGATAGCACGGGGTATCAGGCAGCCCTTAAGGGGGCACAGGAGGGAGTTACCTCTAGCAATGCTGCTCGTGGCCTTCTGGCATCTGGCGACTATGGCCAGCGAATGGCCAAGACCGGTGCGGACCTCGCTACGGGCACCTATCAGAACTACATCGCAAACATGCTTGGCCTCGGTCAGATGGGCCTTGGTGCTGGCGGTCTCATTGCTAACGCGGGCCAGACCAGCAAGTCCATGCAAGAAAGCAAGTCCAAGCCCGGTCTTGGCGGTCTTCTCGGCGCAGGTCTTAGCATGATCCCCGGCGTTCCGGGCTAACGAATGGAGAGGCACATATGAACCCGGCACTACTCCCTGCGATCTCGGCCCTCCTCGGTGGGGGCCAGATGGGACAGGCTGCTCCGGTCGAACCGGTGGCAGAGGAGATTGCGATCTCGGGTCAGCCTCTTCCGCGCCTTAGCCGTGGAGATGGGCTGGTTCAACGAGGCTTCTTCTCTCGTGGCCGCACAGGCGGCAACATTCTCGGTACTCTTGGCGACGCCTTCCTTATTCAGGCTGGCCGAGACCCGATCTACCGTCAGCGGCTACAGCAGGACCGTGAGGCGGAAGCACTCCAGAACTTCACTACGGACCCTACGACTGCCATTCAACAGCTCAATCAGGTCAATCCGCAGCTTGCGGCTCAGCTTTGGGATCGTCAGCAGGACAACACTCGGCAGGCATCTGCTCTCGACATTCAGCGACAGGCTCTTCGTCAGAAGCAGCAGGACGCTTTCGATGATCGTGTATATAGTGCCCTTGGGTCTGCGACTGACGAGAAATCGTATCAGGCGCTAGTGAACCAGATCAACGGTTCAAGTGAACGTCTGGGCATTAAACCTTCGTTCGATCTGCCGCCCAACTACGATGCTGCTCGTGTTGCTGCTCTCCGTATGCAGGGTATCCCTGTGGATCGGCAGGCACAGCTACAGGATATGCGTGAGTACCGGCAAGGCCAGTTGAGCAATCAGCAGCTGGCTGAACGTGGTCGGCAAGGCCGTACCGCAGCCCAGATCACCAGTCGCGAGCGAGAAGGTCAGCGTAACCGGGATTTCCGGGGCACGCAAGGCCAGCTTAATCGTGAAAGCCGTGAACGGGTTGCTGCCCAGCGCGGTAGTGGCGGACGTTCTCGTCCGAAATTGGCGTACGATCCGGCTACTGGCCAGATCACTCGTGCTCAGCAGTAATATGAAAGGATAACGACCCGTGGCTTCTCGTCCGCAAACTACTTATGAAACCACTGTCGATATTCGTGATATCATCAATGACGTTCGGGCGCGGCGTACTCCGCGACCCGGACGGGGACGAGTTGTGTCCCGTACCCAGACCCGTACTGTGCCTCTTCGCGGTGTTCCCCTGCGGGAGCGCGTGAGCAAAGACGAGGCTACATGGGAGGGTCTTAAGTCAGCTGCCTTGATGGGCGGTGGAGATGAAATTCAGGCGTTTGGTGGTGGCCTTGGATCGTTGATCTCGGGTCGCGGCTTCAATGCTGGCTACGACGCTGAACTGGCTGCTGCTCGTGCCCGGCGCGATCAGGCTTGGGAGGAACAGCCCGAAGCATATGGTGTGGGCTACGTGCCCGGACTGATTGCTTCTGCTGGCCTGCCTGCTGGACGTATCCTACAAGGCGCTACGCGGGGCCAGAAGGCCGCTCAAGCGGCTAAGTGGGGTGCAGGCTACGGGGCGCTTGAAGGTGCGCTCAGCGGCGGCGAGAGCGAAGATGACGGGCGTTTGATGGGCGCAGGTCGTGGCGCAGCTATTGGTGCTGTCGCTGCTCCCGTTCTTGGACGTGTCGTTGAAGGGGTCATGGACCTAGGTACTCGTGCCTATCGGGCGTGGAACGCAGATGGTTTCGTTCCGGAAGTCGTAGATGACGTTGTGGAGGCGGGCATTCCGCTGACCAATGCTGACGATCTGGAACGTGTCCTTAGCACTCGTCCGTCGTGGGATATCGAATATCTCGATACACCTACTCTTGAGCCTCTGCCTTCGGGCGGGCCTCGTATGCCCCTTAGTAGCCTTGAACAGGGCCGAGGGATGGACGAGCGCCAGCTCCAGAAGTACAATCGTGCCCGGCAGCGTGAAAAGGAAGCTAACGTCCTTCCCGAAGATCGGGCAGAGGGCGTCGATGAAGTACTGAACATGGCCAATGGTAGGCAGGAGCCTGTAACCACTTGGTCAATGGAAGGTCTTGCTCGTCGTATGCAGCAAGAGGCGACCCCAGAAGCGAGTTACATGGACCGGCTGGTCGATGAAGCTCCGTTCTCGGATGTGCCGCCTGTCGCAGCTAATACGGACATTCCCACTGACTTCCGCCAGAACACGGCTCCGGCTGCTGGCTACACTGGGTCTATTGGTCCGGGTAGCGCTGCTGGTCCTGCTGTAAGCGAAGCTGCGGATGCAGTTGGCCGTCAGTTCGGTCGTCGCTACCGTTCCCGTGAAGCCACCTTCGAGGCTGGCTCTGATCTCGGTATGGACAGCGGCAACTTCGATGAGCTTGGCGATGTTGGGGATATCTCGGCTGTCGCTGCTCGTGGTTCGGAACTGGCCTACGAAACGTCCATGGACTTGCTCCGGTCTATTGCTCGGAACGGTCTAGACAGCCCTGAGACCCGCGCTGCTCTTGAGGCGTCGGATGCGGTACTTCCGCGTCACATCGACAACTCAGGTGAGTTCGGTCGTGCCCTTGGCATTCTTGGGGACGGTCCCGGGCGTCAATCTGGTGGTTCGGCATCGGCTCTTGTGGATGCTGTTCGCGATCCCGTGAAGCGTGCCAAGGTTGAACAGCTGGCCCAGCGCTATGCTGACGATCCAGAGGCTGCTACCAAAATCCTTCGGGACTTGGTAAACCCTCGCCTAAAGGATCGTATTTTCTCGTTCCGTTACAACATGATGCTGAGTTCGCCTCGCACCCAGATTTACAACATCGCGGGTACGGGTGGCAACATCGGCTACGACATCGCCGGTAACAAGACTGGGGCGTGGCTGTTGGGCCTGCCTCGCAAGTTGCTCGGGGACCGCAATCGCGTCACTGCTGGCGAGCTTCTGGCTCGTTGGGAAGGTGCTGCGGAAGGTCGTCGTCGCGGTTGGGCGCTGGCTAAGGAGGGCTTCCTCACTGGCCGTACAGCGGATCAGGTTGACCGTGCTGAAATGCGGCGTGGCGCTGTCGGGAAGTTTGAACTTCCTGTCAAGGCTATCGCAGCACAGGACGAGTTCTTTCGTTCCGTTGCCGAACTTAGCGAAATGTACGGTCTGGCCCATCGGGCTGCTTACAACGAGGGTCTTGACGGGGCTGAGCTTGCTGCTCGCCGTACGGAACTTCTCGATGAGGCTCGTCTGGTGGACAAGCAGGAGGTTCGCAAGGCTGCCGCAGCACAGGCTAAAGCCGAAGGTTTGAAAGGCAAGCCTGCTACTGCCCGCATCAAGGAACTGGTCGAGGAAAACATTCCGCTCCAGATCAAGGAAAGCGCTGGCGAGTATGCCAAGCGTATGCGCTTTCAGGATGACCCTTCCAAGATCGGTCAAGCTATCGAGCAGTATCGTTCGCAGGACGGTATCGGTCCGACTATGACGGCCCTTGTGGTTCCGTTCGTTCGTACTCCCGACAGTCTTGTCCGGACTGCTCTCCGTCACAGCCCGCTCGGCGTTATGTCCAAGCGAAACATTCGTGACTGGAAGGCCGGAGGGGCGCAGCGGGATGAAGCTGCTGCTCGTGTGTTACTCGGCTCTGCCGTTACTGGTGCAATCGCCCATAGCGCCCTCAACGGAGGTGTTACGGGGGAAGGCCCGCGCGATTACGAGAAGCGCCGTCAGATGGAACTGAACGGCTGGCAGGCTAATTCGATCTGGGTTCCCGGTGCGGGGTATGTTTCGTACGAGGGGTTGGAGCCGCTGGCTCTGCTGCTCAGCGGTACTGCTACCACTCTGGAACGCTGGAACGAAGGGGACAGCAAGAGCTTCCTCGACAAGGCTGCACTACAGACCCTCAATGCTGCTGAAATGCTGCTGAACAGTTCGTGGTCGGAAGGCTTGCAAGATACCCTTGCCATGCTGGAAGGTCGCGATGAGAACGGACGCCAAGGTGATGTCGCCAACTGGCTGTCCAACATCGTCAGCAGCTTCACGACCCCTGCTGCGGTTCGTCAGGTCAATCAGTCCTATGTGGACCCGGTTGTCCGTGACACCAAGGGAGACGGTAGTATCCAAGACCGCGTTGTCAATCGCACTATGGCTGGCTGGCCCGGACTTAGCGACAATCTGCCTGCACAGGTGGACATCCTTGGACGTGCTCAGACGCGCCCGGATGCGCTTGGCCCTGATCTTATCAGCCGCTTGAACGTGGCTCCCGGTATCAGCACTCCTGTTACCGAGGAACTAGATAGACTGATGGCGTCCGACCCCGAGGGGAAGGTTTTGCTCAAGGCTTCGGACAAGACCCTTGACGGGTTGAAGCTCAAGGCAGAAGATGCCCAGAAGTTGCAAGCGTTCACTGGTGCCTACGTTCGCTTTATGATGGAAGACGCACTTGCGTCACCGGAATACGCGAAGATGACAGACGCCGAAAAGAGAGACGAGGTAAAGGACATCATCAAGGATGCCCGTAAATGGGCCAAAGAAGATGCCTTTCCCGAAGCCTTTGGCGGGGAGGGGGATGCGGACACCCCTTCTCCGTCGCCCACCAAACAGCGGTCATCTGCTCCGGAACTTGTTGAAGGAGATGAAGCAGATATCGAAGGTTTCCCATTCGGATACGTTACGTCCATGCGACGGACTGCCGAAGGGAACCGCAATGTGGGCGGTGTCAGCAACAGTCGTCATCTTAGCGGTGAAGGACTGGACATTAAGCCGTCTGCGGGTGTGTCTATGAGCGAACTGGCGCAAGAAGCGGAAGACTTCTTTGGTCCAGATGCCGAAGTAATTGTTGAGGGAGATCACGTACATGTTCAAATGCCGGGTCTCTCGACCCCATACTTCGGCCCTCGCGGAACAGCGGGGCTGAGACGGGATGAATGACGAAGGAAAGCGCATAGCAAGACGTATGCAGACGCTAACACAGGCAGAGCGTATCGCTATGCTCGAAACTCAGGTCGTTAATCTCAGCGATAACGTCACTTCGATGAACAACAAACTGGACGATCTCCTCGCCCTCCGCAACAAGGGGGCAGGAGCGTTCTGGCTGGCTACAATTCTGTGCGGTACTACCATGGTAGGTGTAGTCGGCTGGCTGTTCAACTACTTCAAGGGAGCGTAACACAGATGGCACTCGGTATTCCGATCATCGGCGATATCATTGACGCCGTAAAGGAACTCGGATCGGAGTTGATTGCCGATCCCGATAAGAAGCGGGAGCTTAACGTCGAGCTGGAGAAGCTCCGGGACGCGGGTAACGCCCGTGCCCACGCGGAGGTACTTGCCCAGATTGAAGTCAACAAGGTTGAAGCTGCAAGCGGCTCTCTCTTTGTTGCCGGGTGGCGTCCCGCCGTAGGTTGGGTCTGTGCTGCTGGTCTAGCGGTTCAGACCATGATCTTGCCTACCATAACTGCCTTTACCGGTAAGATGTTCAACTTCGACACCGAACTGCTGATCCTTACGATGAGCGGTATGCTAGGTATCGGTGCTATGCGGACCTATGAAAAGGTCAAGGGTGTGTCCACCAACGACTATACGGATGTCCCTCGGACGACTGTTGCTGGTGCTCAGGCTGCTGCCAAGAACGTGCTGTTCGGCCCTCGCAAGGAGGTCGTTCAGCCCCTGTCAGCCGTGTCGGCTTTGCCGGAGGACGCCCCGTGGAGCAAGTAATTAACCTGTTGCAGTCAGCCATCCACCTCCTAGAACAGCAGCCATCGTCAGAAGGATCGTCGCTGCTGCAAGAAACGAACCAAGTACGTCGAAAGATCGCTTGGGGGGCACATGTCTCTCCTGTCTTTATTGAAAGGGTTTGGTGGATTGCAGATACTCTACGACTTAATCCTGATGACCTGATGGCGTGCATGGCTTGGGAGAGCGGGGAAACCTTTTCTCCTTCGGTCAAGAATGCCGCAGGGAGTGGTGCTACAGGCTTGATCCAATTCATGCCCAGTACGGCTGTCGCCCTTGGGACGACTACGGCTAAGCTGGCCGCTATGAGTGCAGAGGATCAGCTGAACTACGTCTATAAGTACTTCCGGCCCTTTGCCGGGAGGCTCAACAACCTTGGTGACATTTACATGGCCATCCTGTGGCCCAAGGGTGTCGGTCAGCCGGACAGCTACGTCCTATGGGACAAGGAGACGAAGCCCACTACGTTTCGCCAGAATGCGGGACTGGACATCAACAAGGACGGCGAGATCACTCGCGGAGAGTGTCTGGCCAAGATTAGGGGCAAGCTCACGAAGGGACAGAAGTATGCCGCTTAAACGAGGCTCGTCCAAGAAAACTGTGTCGTCCAACATCCGAACAGAGATGAAGGCTGGCAAACCTAAAAAGCAGGCTATCGCCATTGCCCTTAACAAGGCAGGCAAGTCTCGTAGATAAAAGAAAACCCCCGGTAGCATATCGCCGCCGGGGGTCTTTTTGTATCTGCTGTTTGCCGATTATTCCGACAGTTCAAGGTCTAGCTGCGGATGACCCGCAAGAGGGAAGGTATCGCTCTGGCTGTACTCATCCTTCTCAAACGGAGGACTGATCTGCGTCAGGAACACAGAGCCAGTAAGGACCACGACCTTGTTGTTGGGCATGGCCGTACGGAGTTCAGCAATCGCTGCCTCATTCTCATCAGCCTCTGCTCGGTCACGGAAGGCAACCAGCAAAAGGTCTTCGGCAGAAAGGTATACGTTCATATCTATTAGTTCCAAGGAGTAATAATAAGGAAGGCTCCGACGATAATAACGCCAGCGCTGATCCCCAGCCAATCACTTGCGTTCATGGTCTTTCGCGGGGAAACATAAGGTCCGCACATATTTGTTACCCTTTAGCTGCAAGGAGGCACACAGCGATGTATATGGCAACTGAGGCGGCTGCAATCATACAAACACCTGAAACAACCAGTCCACGACCGACTTCCCGAGCGAACTCTGAGAACGGCGCAGCCAGACTGGTATAATCATAGTCCTCAATTTTCATCGCCACGCACCCCCTGCATGAATAGTAGAGCATCCGTCCAGTTCAGACGGTTCTCGTCCACTCCGTTGATGATCCATGCGAGCATCTCGAATACAGTATCATCGTTAAACGGACGATCAGCTGAAAAGAACTCCCATGCTGCGTTGCGGGCAGCACCAATCGGTGAGTGGTAGAAGGCGAGTAGTAGAGCGATCTTCTGCATCTTGGTCAAGTCGGGGACCATTCGGGTCTCGTCAATCGAAGCCACGGAGAATATCCTTCATATTTTCAATGATCTTGCGAGCCTTTTCAAGGTCAGCGGCATAGTCATATGGTCCGCCGTATTCGTGTTCAAAAGCCCACAAGTTGCTGGAGAAATGATCGAGCAACCAGTCGAGATCATCTTGAGTGATCTGGATGGCGGTCACAGTATGCAAATCCTCGTGCTGTTAAGCGCCCATACTAGACCAAAGAATGTGATGCCGCATACAGTCAGACCGAGTACAACGATGAATTTTGCGAATTTTTCAACCATTGCGAAGCCACTCCTCAAGCTGTTCAGTGGTTTCAAACACGTTGTCGATGAACTGATACATCACGTCCCAACGGGGATCGGCTCCCTGTTCGAGCAGGATGGCACACTTTGCACCAACTCCATATGCTGCGTACATAAGCTCCATGTGTCCGCTTTTTCCGGCAGGTAGAACCAGTACTGCGTGTGTGCTGGTGTCAAGGTGATGCTTGTCGAACTCAAACACGTGTTTTGCCGCATGGCCCGAAAGTGCATCAGTATAGGCTCGGCCTCGTCCTTGCTCATATTCTTTCCAGAAGTCGTCTGCCTCCGGTCCAGCAGCGTACCAGTCGTCGAAGACCTCGTAGTTCGGAACGGATCGACGGAGGCGCTTGCCAAGTTCGGGAACGGCGTTGTTACGAAGGCTGCCGATCAGATACACCTTCTTTGGCTTCAAGCCCTCCACGTATGAGGCGTAGAGCTGGTCGGCCTCGTCCCGGCTGATTACCACGGGGTCCGGATAGCGCGCTACGGTATCGCGGATCGACAGCCAATCCTCCGAAGTCGCTGGGCGATCTCCAATTATCAGGGGTACGGTTACGGTCTGCATCTTCGTCTGTCACCTTCTTATCTCTGCGTTGGCCATTCATGTACAGTTCAAGTCGGATTAAGTTCATCCTCAATAAACTGCTTGGGGTGCTTGATCCGGTTATACTTGACATGGATGATCCTCAACCAATAGCGTTTATCTTTTGATCTAAGTGATCGGTTCTTTAGGTTGTACGGCTTAGCATGTGCCCGCCGGTAGCTTCGGCCTCTTACTCTCTTCATCGATGATGATCCACGCAAACAGAGGCTTGCCGTCCTTGTCTTTCACACGACCGTTCAGCAAGTCATCGATTGTTATTCTTTTATCCGTTTCCCTCAGCAACGTCGTACTTCGGTTTGGCTTTGCGGCCATTCTTGCTGTCCTTTCTGGACAGAATGTACCTCTCGTGGACCCACATCGACAGCGTAATGGCACAGGCACCGCTCAAGGCGTACACGAACCACGCTGCTGCACTTGTTTTAGGTGAAGTGATGTGGGTCCAGAGGGCGGCTTGGGACAGGCCAACGAAGAACGAAGTCCCCGCTGCCCATCCATAGTTCCCGTGATTAACGTTTCGGCTTTGAAATCCAAGGGCAAAGACCGAGACGAAACCAGTAAGGAACACCACAGCCAACTCAGTCACAGTCGGGTGTCCAGTCCGAGCTTCTCAGAAGTTTTGTTGAACTTAGCGGAAACTGCTCGACCAAGATCGATACGATAGTGCATGGCCAACAGATCAACACAGATAATGATATCTGCCAGTTCTTCCGCCAGATGTTCCACAGTATCTCGGCTGCCACGTACACCTAGACGTTCACGTTCGAGCTTCTTGACAACGTTCAGTGCTTCGCCAACTTCACCGCCAAGTTCGGTTGCCTTGTATGAAGCGTCGAGAGGAATGTCGCCATTCCACTCTTTTGCGCGAATGAAATTCGCCAGACGAAGTGCATCAAACATTAGCTGCATCCTTCGCATTCCGAGGAGCAGGATAGCCCTCGTCTCTTTCAATCTCTTCCTGCAACAGCGCTAGGCTTCGCCAAGCCAGAGCCGTCGAATGTCGATGGCCCTCCGGGTCTCGCTTACCGCTGTCCACAAGATGCTTGAGGATTTTGTTACGATGGTCCGTTGATTTGCCACGCTCCCAATGGAGAGGCTCACCGGGGTGGTGTTTGTCGCCAGCCAGTTTACTGTGACGGGCGATCTCTGCAAGTGCATTCGGGAAGTAGTCCAGCAGGCCGTCAGCCATCGGGATTTCCTTCCGACTTTCGTCGTCCTGTGGGAGTGAGCAATCAGTTATAGTCTGTGCCATCCGTCTCATCCGTTTCCAGACCAAGCTCGGCTTTCACTTCGCCGAGACGGTCCATAATGATTTCCGCAAAGGCGTCAACCACTTCGTCCGCCGAGAGGTCGAGAAATTCCACGATCTCATACCCCTCGAAACGGTCGATCAGCATCCGCTTGATTTCATCAGGCAGAACTGGGTCAAACATAATCTTACACAACCTTCGTTCGCGTCCCGTCCTGCCACGACCCGCAAGTCTGGCACTGGAGCCGCTGGATTTTAAAAGCCTTGGTCCGACGGAAGCCACGGCTCTGGAGATGCTGTCCGCCACAATTTCCGCATTCACCTCGCCCTCGTTCACCGAGGAAGGGATGGTTCTTGATGTACGGCAGCACCTTAAGGTACAGCTTCTTGAGCATGGCAACGTCCTGCTTACAGTATTTGGCCATACGGCTCTGAGCATCAACGTCTCCGGCTTCAACCTTCTGCCACAGCTTGATACCTTCGTGTTCGACCTTACCTCCAACACCGAGGAACGGACCGATGAAGCCAAGCCGGTTCATAAAGAACCCGAGCTTCTTCACAGCCTTAAGGACATCGATGCTTGTCGGAGGCGGAGGCGGAGCCAGCCCAGCCAACAGGAACTCGCCCTGTAGCTTCGGCAGGTCGTACTTGTCACCGTTGTACGTCACAATCGCATCAGCCTCGCTGATCCATTCGTGGGCACGCTTGACCATAGTGTCGTGACCGTGTTCCCATTCCGAGTACAGGGTCACCTCGTTGTCCTTGAGCCACATCACGCCGATGCACAGCAGTCCGCCGTGTTCGATGATCTGGTCAGGACCGATGTTCTCATCCCATGCTCGCCACACATATGCCTTGGTAGGTTTCCACTCGATGTCAAGAATGAGAATTTTTGGTTCAACTTTATCCGCCATCTTACTTCTTTTCCTTGAACCACTCTTCGGGGATTTTGCCTTCTGCCCATTGGAAGCCGTTTGCTTCGGCCCATCCGGCGTAGGTCATCTTCGCGCCTTTGCGGAGTGGATTTTCTGACCGCTGGAATACCATGCGGATATCTAGTTCAGGGTGAGCTTGCTTGACGAGGAGCATCTTTCGACGATCCTCATACATGAAAGCTCCCTTAGTTTCGACAATGATCCCGTTAGGCAGCCGGAAGTCCGGCAGGTACACAGACTGGATCACGTATGGCAACTTAAGGTCCGCAGGCTCATACTCTAGGGCATCACCTCGCTCGGTGGCCTCTCCGTAGATGCGGGCTTCAAACTTGCTCTTGAACTTAGGTGTCTTTCTTTTTACGACCATCGAACTTAAACTCCGGAACGTCTGGTACACGTTCCACTTTTGTCAAGAAGCGCGGACCACCACTGTATGCAAACCCTCGCAGACCGGGGTGACATTTCCACTTCCACTTGCAGTACCCACAAGGGGTGCTGAGTTTCTCATTGCCGCTCTTTCCGTCGGGGACAGGATCGTAACAACGCGCGGGCGGTTCATCTGCTCGATCAAGAGCGGCTTTAAGATGTACAATGCGAGGAGCAGGGGGATGACCTCTGATCGCGTATTCAGATAGTTTGCTAAGCGCGAGTTTTCCACTTACTTTCTCGATTGCAAGGAAGGCAGCTGGAAGTTCTTTGACAGCGGCGTATCCAGATAGCTGACGGATGTAACCGAAGGCGTCATCCGCAGGCTGGAGTTCACCATCCTCGAACTTCTTGAACCCATACGGAGAGGCTGACTTGATGTCCACAACGTAACCGTCAACCACAAGGTCCATGTGGCCTTTAACACCTTCCACCTCGACTTCTTCTTGCTCGCAGGTGACTTCATGTCCAGCTTCCTTGATGAGAAAGATCAGCATGGCTTCAAGAAGATGGCCGTATAGAAACTTGATGTAAGTCTCAGGGGTCATCTCTTCGGCTTCATCTGGATCAGCGTGTTTGTCATACCACAGTTGGCGGTCCTGTTTCCCCAGTCCGGAAAAACGGAGATCGCCTTTCTTTTCGTACTTCTTCAAGGCATCCCGGAGGGCGCTTTTAAACGCCTCTCCAGCAGCCTCAAGGTTCTCTTCACTCGCGATATGATCCGTCTGTGGATCGAGCAGCGAATGGATGTCCTCGATCAGCGTATCGATGGATTTCATATCGTAGTCTCTCCGATTAGGCTACGCGAGCCTCGGTCGGCACGATCATGTAATTAATATTGGCCGAGTTCAGGATGATATAGCCCTCGTCGCTAGTCAGTCGCAGGTAGCTACCGCTGGCGTTGAAGGAAGTCACGTGATTAAACGTGGCCCGAGCGCCGTCCTTGAAATAGACAGTCCGCTTGGCTTCCGTAACTTCAATGTCTTTGAACATGGTGTGTTCCTTTGTGTGGCTGGCCCTCGACCTTTTGCGATACCTTATCCAGCCTTTTAACTGCCGCATCGGACATACCCGTCAAGATACAGACAGTAGAGGGGAGAGAGTATTAGTCGAAGGGAACCTCATCGTCCTCTTCGTCTTCGGTCTCGACTTCCGCCTCGTCCTCCTCGTCCACAACAGCCTGCTGCTGGTTCTTCGGATTGTACGGATCGTCTTCGTCCATCTCATCGAACACGGGCCGATTGTACGGCACCAGATCGAGGATGCGCAGACCGTTCACATAGACGCCACGCTTGAAGCCCTTGCCGTAGTCGGCAACTCGCAGCTTGACATCGGCAACAGTTTCGTTACCAAGCAGCTTGTTATCGGGCCACGGCTGGCCTGTGACATCAACCACGCTGATCGGATCGTTCGGGTCACCATTCTTCTTGGTGGCCTTCTGACGCAGGCTCAGAAAAGGCGTACCCTCAAGGTAATCTTCCTTCTGCTTGAGCCGGTCTGCGATACCGACCTTCTTGAGACGGGCACGTGCCTCTTGTTCATCCAACGGGATGAAGTCGAAACGCCATTCCTTACCGTCCTTCTCGTAGTTGTCCACGGGCTTGCCAAGAACCTTGGCGTAGTTCAGCTTCCCACGAAGCGTAATGAAAACTGTTTCTTTAGGCTTGGGCATTATACAAATGTCCTTTCATCTATACCAGTAGTATAACATGTTATCGTGTCTTTGTCAACTCTTTTTTCGCGAGCTTACATACTCGCTCCCATTCCTTGTGATCCCAACTCTCGAAGGGCCACAGATCATCGGCTCGTTGGAAGGCTTGCGTTGTGCTGATCTGAGCAAACGTCAATCCCGCTTCCCTTAGGCGGCTCAACATCGGATCGGTTCCTTCGCATCTTAGTCAGAGCAAGATCGATAGCCTGACTGTCGGTGATACCTTCGTAGCCAAGACCATTCAAGATAGCTGCCTGATGGCCATTTCGATACGCAACTGCAATTGCCTCTCGGGCAACATCCTCATCAACCAACAACGACATGTCAAGTCCTTCCGCAACGAGGACAACGAGGTCCGACAAAGGAGGGCCAGTTATAGCCGCACCAATGGCAGAAGCGTTCAAACATGCTCACCGTGGTTTCTCCTTTTCGTAGGCGTAGTCCCACTCGCTGCACAGATAGTTGATTGCCCTTGTCTGTAGCGGCGTTTCGGGACGATCCGATTTGTATGGGTAGATTATTCCGCCACGGGTGACACCGTGAGTGTACTTTATCGTCTCCCATGCTTCGTAGTCACCATCAAAGGCCATGATCGATATCCCCACAAAAGGTGCATTGCTGACCCCAGTAGATGCTGCCCATAAGAACATCGTCTTCATAGAAGGGCCTACGTTCAAGGTGTTCGCAGCGGTCCTTGGCAAGCTGGATATACACGTTCTGAACCCTAGCAGGAAGTTCTTCCCAGAAATCAGCTACGTGCATGTCTCCTTTCGTCTCGTCACAGTACAGTTGCCATGCCTTGCCTTTCAGGGTAAGGGTCATCAGTCTGCTCCTAACAACTTGCCTCGAAACTCTTTCAAGGCCGAAAGATACCCCTCTTGCCAGTCCGTCAGATAGATACTGTCGTCATCGCCTATAACTAGATTTGGTTCGACAGAATTAATCCAATTGTCAAGCTCGGCTATCAGTGCGTCTCTGCCCATGTGAAACCTACCTTTGCATCGCAATCGATTGGCAGATTGTAGTTGAAATACTCCCCAGCCTGTTTGAAAGCGATCACGCAGATTGCTTTGAGCGCCTCAACATGCTCAGTAAGCACGTCACACTGCCACTCGTCGTGGATATCTCCGACCCACAGCACGTCCAGCTTCTGCTCCCGGATCATCCGATCAGCGATCAGTTTCGCCTTCTTCATAATCCGG
>Ga0247824_10000040_pt1 | contig 46233 bp, 66 predicted proteins | sample 13C_PalmiticAcid_FD_194412 | JGI IMG/M metagenome (GOLD analysis project Ga0247824, IMG submission 194412) | Soil microbial communities from agricultural site in Penn Yan, New York, United States - 13C_PalmiticAcid_Day48 | ecosystem: Environmental > Terrestrial > Soil > Agricultural land...
GGGGCTGCGGACGCGACTCGGCGAAATGATCGCTGACGGCGGCCTGCGCCCGGACGTGTCGGGGCAGGAACTGCGCCGACTCTACGGCGCCCTGACGGACGATTTGACGGCCGCGGCGCAGGCCGCTGGCCCCAGCGCCGCGCAAGCCGTGCGCCGGGCCAACGCGCACACCCGGGCGTTTCATGGGCGGATGGATGTTCTGGAGAACGTCATCAACCGCAATGGCGGCCCGGAGAAGGTCTACAACGCGGCGCTGGCGGGTAGCGGCGAAGGCGCTACGACGGTGCGTGCGGTCATGAAATCGCTGCCGCCCGAGAGCCAGCGCGAGTTCGTCTCTGCCGTGGTGCGCCGTATGGGCCGGGCGACACCGGGCAACCAGGATGACACCGGCGCGATTTTCTCGACCAACACCTTCCTGACCAACTGGAACAAGATGTCGCCGGAGGCGCGGCAGACGCTGTTCGGCGCCTTCGGCCCGGATTTCCAGCGCGACATGCGCGCGGTGGCCGGGGTGGCCAGCAACTTGCGCGATGGTTCGAAGGTCTTTTCGAACCCGTCCGGTACCGCCGGCTCGGAAGCGGCCCTGGGCGCGGGCATGGCGCTGGTGTCGGGTGTTGCCGGTGGCGGCCCTAGCGCCGCGGTACCGGCGCTCGCGGCGATCGGCGGTGCCAACGTCACCGCGCGGGCCATGACCAATCCGGCGTTCGTCCGCTGGCTGGCGCGGCAGACGCGCTTGCCGGCCAGTGCGCTGCCGGCGCAGATCAACACCCTGGCGCAGTCGCAAGACCCGGAACTCCAGGAAATCGCAGCTGAATTGCAGAAGGGACCGAGCAATGAAAACTGAACCGAAATCAATGAAGGAAGCCGTGTTCGGCGCTATGGGGAAGACCCCGCCGAACGAGAACGGCCTGACGCCGAAAGCGCCCGCGCCGCCGGCCGACCCAGGCGTTGCTGCTGGCAACCCGCCGGCCGAGCCCAAAGGCGTGAAGAGCCGTCTCGACAAAGCGCTCAGTTTGCTGCAGCAGGCCCAGGATCTGCTGGGTGAAGATGTCGACCTCAGCGATGACATCGAAAGTGCCAAAGCGTTGGACATTGACTCCGAGTAGGAGCAATATCTGAACGGGCCCTGAAGGGCACCAACAACCGTATCACCCGACTTGTAGCCAGGAGAAAACAGCATGACCTTTTCCGTAATCAGCGGCACTCTCGCCAGCGCCGTCGTCGACACCGGCACTTTCACGGCCACCTACCCGACCGGGAAGGACGAGTCCAACTTCTACCTGGCGATGGGTCACAAGCTCGTCCTGGGGCAGAACAACGCCTATTCGTTCCCGCAGGACTTCGATGTGACGCTGGGCACGTCCAGCATCACCATCACCAACCGCACCGGCGCGACCTGGCCCTCGGGCTCGGCCTTCAAGCTGCAGCTGGAAGAGCAGGGCGCACGCGCCTACCGCAGTGATCGCAGCAACGGCGCCCTGCTGGCGTCCGCCACCGAGGTCAAGCGCCTGGTGGTCAGCATGGCCCCCGACGTGGCCGATGCCGACGGCGTCGCCGCTTCACAGTCCGTGGTTGTGGCCACCACTCCGCTGGCAGTGATCAACGGCGCGCTGGCTTCCGGCGGCGTGGCCACCATGGACACCCCGCGCAACGTCGTGGCCGCCTGGACCGGCGCCGCGGTGCTGACCATCACGGGCACCGATGTCTACGGCGACACCCTGATCGAGGTCAGCGCCAGCGGCACCAGCCACACCGGCCTCAAGGCCTTCAAGACCATCACCAGCTGCTCGTTCAGCGCCAACGTCACCTCGGCCACGATCGGCTCGGGCAACGTGCTGGGCCTGCCGGTGTTCCTGCCGTCCGACGGCAGTGTCGCCGCGGTCCTCCAGAACGGCCGCCGCTTGCCGCCGCGCACCGTGCTGGAGACCGAGATCGACGCCACCCGCCTCAACGCGGGCACCTCGGTCTACCTGGTGACCCCGGAGGCCGGCTTCATCGAGCGCATGACCACCGTCTGCACCACGGCGATCACCACCGGCGGCACGCTGACGGTGGAGAACGCGACGGTGGCGGTGACGGGCCTGGCCGTGGTGGTGGCTGCGGCCTCGGTCGGCGACATGGACACCGACCAGCCGGCGGCTGCGGTGCTGGCGGGCAACGACGCCACGGGCCAGTTCGCGCAGCGCGGCGCCATCGAGATCGTCGGCGACGCCGCCTTCGACTCGGCCGGCGCGCTGAACGTCGAGGTGGAACTCAACAGTCAGGGCATTTTCCAGGCCGGCATCCGCACCGCCAACGGCTCCACCAGCACCACCGGCGACGTGCGCGGCACGTTCCGGCCGACGGTCGATCCCGATGGCGACATCGTCTTCCAGATCCTGCTGGATCTGCCTGACGCGGGCTTCACCGGCATCGCCCAGTACGCGGGCTAAGCGGTTCCAGGAGGCCCCCGCAAGGGGGCCTTTTGGTAGGAGGGTGTCATGGGTGTGATCGGGCTGCCGTAACGGGGGTGTAAGGTGGATCTGAACCGACAACTTCGTCGTGACGAAGGGGAGCGCCTGCGGGCCTACAAGGACTCACTCGGCTACTGGACCATCGGCGTCGGCATCCTGATCGATCCGGTGAAGGGTGCCAAGCCGCCGGCTGAGATGACCTGGCCAGACGGCCCCGGAAAGATCACCACGAACTGCACGATCTCACAGGCGGTGTCGGACCGGCTGTTGGAAGAACATATCAAATCCGTGCGCAGCCGCTTGGCCGCGTCGCTGCCGTGGTACACGGGCCTGGACGACGCGCGTCGCGGCGTGCTGGAGAACATGGCGTTCAACCTCGGCGTCCCTGGCCTGCTGAAATTCAAGAACACCCTGGCGCTGATAGAAGGGCACAAGTGGGACGACGCGGCGGTGGCCATGCTGCAAAGCAAGTGGGCCACGCAGGTAGGCAAGCGCGCTCGCCGGCTATCAGACCAGATGCGGACGGGAGTTTGGCAATGAAAGGCCTGACCGCCAAGATCCTCAAGCACATCAGCACGCTGGAGGATGGAGAGACCTACGACCTGGCGCGCGTATTCGCAGTGTTCATCATCCCGCTGTATATGGCCATGGGCTGGTTCGAACTGGTGAAGACGCCGACCGAGCGCGCGTTCGATTTCCAGGCTTTCGGCATCGGCTTCGGCGCGGTGCTGACGGGTCTCGGTGCGTTCCTGTTCCTCAAAAAAGACACCGAGCCGAAGGCCGCAGAGACACCGCGAACGGACGGTGGCGCATGATCCCGCTGCCCTATCGGGTGCTGTTCATCCTCGGCGCGGTCATCGCCGTGCTAGGCTTTGTCTTCCATCGCGGCATGGTCTTCGAGCGGGGCGGCTGGGAAGACAAGCTCGAGAAGGCCAAGAAGGCGCAGCTGCAGCGCCAGGTCGTGGCCGCCAAGGGCCAAGTCACGGAGGTCACCAAATATGTCGATCGTATCCAGCTGGTGGAAAAGAGCGTGCCTGTCGTGCGCGATCGTCTTGTGCGGGTGTGCGAGCCACCCCGCGGCGATCTGCCACTACCCAGCGGAGATCCTGATGCGGCCCCCGCGGCCGACACCGTTGATCGACGAGATGACCTCGCGGCAGAACTTGTCGCCTGTCGAGAGAACAAAGAGCAACTGATCGCTCTGCAGAACGACGTTCGGGCTGGCTGCCCGATTCCCGATTAATAAGCGGTTAAGGAAAGGGGTCCAGAATGGAGACGGAGCGCCGCCAGCGCGGGCAACGCCGCAACGAAGATCGGGAGCTAGATGAATTGCGCGACATGGTTCACACCGCAGCCCGTCAGTCGGCCCAAGCCCTGGACCTGGCTAAAGAAGCCATGAGCCTCCAGAACAAGCACCTGATCGAATGCGCCACCAACCACACCGAAATGCGCGGTGAGTTGAAGGCGCTGAAAGAGACCACCGAGGGGCAGGGGGTGGGCCTGAATGCCCGCCTCGACCAGCAGGACGGCCGCATGTGGGCCATCCTGCTGAGCGTGGCCGGCGCGGCCGTCCTGCTGTTCGTCCAGGTGGTCCTCACGGCGACCAAGCTGTCGCCCTAGAAGTTGACCGCAGTGCGCAGGTAGTTCGGGCAGTGGTGGGCGTACCGCTTCTGCACGGTCACCGGGTTGTCCCCCAGCACCCCCGCGATGTCGAACAGGCTGACGCCGCGCTGCGCCGCCCAGGTGGCCCAGGTGTGGCGCAGGGTGTGACGGGTCACGTTCTGCAGGCCGGCGCGCGCCACCGCAGTTTCGTAGGTGGTGCGGATGGATCCGGAGTGCAGCAGCACGAAATCGGTCTTGGCCTCGGCGCGTGCCCACTCCAGCCAGGTGTAGAGCGCGTCCGAGATCGGCACCGTCGGCCGCTTCTTGGCGGTCTGGGCCCGGCCGGGCTTGTTGAAGTAGATCAGCTTGCGCGCCAGATCCACCTGCGACCACTCCAGCTGCTCGATGCTGCGCCGCCGCGCGCCGGTGGCCAGCGCGATCTCCACGAACAGCCGGCAGCGCGTCAGGCCGTCCTGCCGGGCCAGACCGAACGTGCCGCTGACCGGGTCATTGACCTGGGCGAACTGGGCCGCCTCGCGCAGCGCCTCGGCCTCGGCCGGCGTCAGCCAGCGGTCCTTGGCCGGGGGCTCATCCGGCAGGTGCAGGTGGGGCATGTTGCTGGCCGGTAGGCGGCGCTCGCGCACGGCGTGGTTCAGCGCGGTGGCCAGCGTGCCCAGCTCGCGCCGGATGGTGCCCGCCGTGGCCGGGCGGCCGATCTCCCCTTCTTCCCGGGCCTCGCGGTACTCGACGCAGTGGCTGCGCAGGATGTTCTTGGGCAGCATGCGGCCGAAGTGCGCCGTCAGGTGGCGGCTGGCGATTTCGATCTGCTGGGACGACGGCAGGTTCTGGCCATGGTCCTTGAAGTAGTCGGTCAGCGCCCGGGACACGGGGTAGTCGCGCGGTGCTGGCGCGGCGCTGAGTTCTTGCTCCAGGATCGCTTCGGCCAGGCGATCGGCGGCCTCGCCTTTGTCCTTGGTGCCCGTCGAGCGGCGCTTGCTGCGCCCGCCTTCGCGCCAGTGGATATGGTAAGTACCGCTGCGGTCAGCCTTGAGTTTCATGATTGTATTCCGTGGGCGTATTATCTAACGGCTAATATACAGAGGGCTTGTCCGGAACGCAAACTCTCACTATGCTGACCGCCATGAAACTCGATAACCGCAGGATCGTGGAGTATTTCGGGGGCGTAGCCGACCTCTCGGCGGCGCTTGTGTCGCTGGGCTATAGCGCGCCCTACGCGACGGTCGAGAAATGGCGCCAGCGCACCAGCCTCTCGGCCGAACGGATCGAGCAGCTGCAGGCCCTGGCCAGGCGCCAGGGGCGAGCCTTCAACCCGGAGCAGTTCCAGGTGGCCGATTGAACACCAAACAGCTGACGCAGCTGCTGCGCAAGGTGCTGCGTCACGAACTCCACCAGCTGGACGGCCTGGCCCGCGGCAACCCCGCTTATGAACAGGCCTGCGGCCGGATTACGCGCTCGATGTTCGGAGCGATCCGGGCCATCGTGGTGGATTGCATGGTCCGCGGGGAGGACGTGGAATGGGAGGGCTTCGGCCGCTTCCACTCCACACAAAGGGACGGCCGTCTAACCCGCGCATTGCCGGGCAAACCGCGCACGGATCTCGAAATCGTCAGGTGCATCAAATTCAAACCCTCCCCAGCGGTCAAGGGGCACCTGCAGCACGGCGGTACGCTGCCGCCACGCTGGTACACGCGCAAGGCCACCGAGGCCCTGGGCGCCAAGACCAAGCGCAAGCGCGCCGAGGCCCTGAAGCAGAAACAGGAACTCGCCGCTGCAGCACCCACCGGTATTCTCGGCGCCGCGGTGAAGCGCGTCGGGCCCCACCCCAACCACAAAGGCGGTGGGCGGGGTATCGGCCGCTACCGACACCTCGCCCCCGGAGACCCGTTCAGCTAGGTTCCCACTCGGCCTTGTGGCCGATGTAGGCTTCCCATGCCTTGCGTGATTCCACCAGGCTGGGGACGCGGTAGAGATAGCCGGTGCCTTCGCGCAGGGTGGTCATGAATGGCGCGATCTTCTTCAAGATGCGGCCGATGCTGTACTCGTCTGGCAACCTGGATTTTATATTGCGATCGCGGGCGTAGCGCCGGAAAGCGGAACGCAGCCGCTCTTTACCCACCTTCTCGGGCCAGGGGCCGTCGAAGTCGGCGCCGAGAACCCGGCCTTCTTCGAGCGAATCGAACCACCACTGCTGCAGCGGTTCGAGCGACGCCTGCTTCTGCTCGTGCAGCGCCTGGGTGTCCGGCGCGGTGCGCAGATCCAGCCCGCTGAGGTCGAACTTCATCAGGTAGTCCAGCAGCGCCGCGTAGCCGCCGGCTTTCATGCCGGCCATCATCTCGCCGAAGTAGCTGTGGTCCTGCTGGCGCTTGGAGCCGACTTCGAACACCGCGAAGCGGCGTTCGTCGTGGGACGCAGGCACCACCCAGTCCTCATTACCCAGCACCAGCACGCGCATGAAGTTGTCGGTCTTGTAGGAGCCGGCGTGCTTGTGTTCGATCAGCTGCTTCTCGCCGGTGATCAGGTCTTTCAGCTGGCCCTCGGCCTGCTTGTCCCCGGACCAGAAGGCCTCGTCCAGCGTCAGCATCAGCAGGTTTTCCATGTGGGCGTTGAAGTTGCCCAGCAGGTACCGGCGGTTGCTGGTCAACAGATAGTGCCCACCCAACAGCTTGCCGATGATGTCGGAGATCAGGGTCTTGCCTACGCCCTTGCGGCCGCGCAGCACCAAGGCCACGCCGTACTTCTCCTGGGGGCGTTGGATCATGTGGGCGAAGTAGCCCAGTATCCAGCGGGCGTGCGCCGCGTTGCCGCCACAGACGTTCTCGGTGACGTGCTGGACGAAGTGGTCGACGGCGGCCTGCGCCTGCGGCGAATGATCACCTTCGTGGTCGAAGGCAAAGCCTCGCCACAGGTTGTACCACTCGGGCCCGACACCACCGGCCGGCTTGAAGCAGACGCCCTTGTAGGAGCGGCGCTGCGGATCGGCCATCCACAGTTTGGTCACGGGCTCGGTCTTCTTGCCCATGCTCATCATTTTGGAGGCGTGCATGGCGTGGAAGCTGGCTTCCTGCAGGCGCTCCAGCTTCGGGTGCCCGTCGGCGTCGGTGGTTTCCCACAGGATGTGGTGCCCGCCGCCGGAGAGGACGAAGGCGAACTCCTTATTGAGTTCAGCGAACGGATGGCCAGGCCCGTCGCCCTGCGCACCGCCGGCCGGGGGCTCACCGGGCGCGCCAAAGTCGCTCTCGGCGGCGGCGGCGCCCGGGCGCTCCTGGCCGTACTTGTAGGCGTTGCGCACCTTGCGCTCTAGCTTGTCGGGCGCCCAGCCGCTACCCTCGAACCAGTGGTCCAGCAGCAGATCCAGGCACTCGGATTGTGGTACACCAAAGTCCTTCAAACGCATGCAGACTTTGAGCGCCGTCTGGTCGCCAGCTTGGCCTTTGATCGACTGCGGCGCATTATTTTGCAGATAGTGAATGGCCCGTTCGCGGGCTCGGTTCGGGTCGACGCCCTCAACGGGCACATCGGCGTCGGCCTGTCGTGCGGGCGCAGCGCCGCACTTCTCGACTAGCCACCGCGGCGCCAACGCCGGCATCACCGTCGCGTCGTTGGTGTAGGGCCGGCCGTCAATCTCGCTGCCGGCGGCGACGATGTAGCCGCCGCTGCTACGCGTGTCCAGGCCCGAGCCCTTGCCGAAGATGTCGACCCCCTGCTTCACCGCGGTGGGCACCCGGTAGACCATGTGGTGGCCGCCGGTGGGGGTGTGCTGCATGCGCGTCGGCGGCAGTTCCAGGCCCTGCAGTTCGAGTTCCAGCACGGTATCGTCGCCGTGCTTGGTGCCCTTGTTGTCGATGTCGACCACCAGCAGGGCCTCGTCGTCCCCGTAGTGGCTGGTCGAGATCCCGATGTTGAAGTCCTGCTCGATCTCCATGACCGGGCACGTCCACCAGGCGCGCAGCTGCTGCGGATCGCGAGTGGCACGGCGCGGGAAGCCGTCGATATGCGGGATCTTGGAGTTGGGCTCCAGGGGGAAGATGTGGAACCCCTGGGCCGCCAGTTTCAACGCTTGGTCTAGTTTACCCACGGTTCCCCTTCCCAGCTTCTTGAAGGTCGCGGCAGAGGGCCGAACACCAGCGCCGCCGCGGATCATCCAGTTTCGTCCCGCACTCCCAGCACCTTCCTGTGCCGGCAATCGGGGCCACGCTTTCTCGGTGGAGGGCGATCCTCGCCTCCAGGAATAGTGCATCTACCGCAACTGCTTCGTCGATAAAGTCGGGCATGGTGTTACTTTCTGTAACGTCCGGCAATCCAGCCTTCAGCAACGATCGGCAGGCCTTTCGCCCACGCCGGGGCGAGGCACATGATGCGCTCCATTTCATCCGGGTCGCCAGTGCCGGCTGGCAGTTCGGCGTTCGCTTCGTCATGGCAATGCAACGACACGGGGTAGTCGTGGGTCTCCAACGAGCGGATACCGTGGCGCAAGATGTCCGCTGCTACGGCCTGGGTGTTGTTTTCGGCCTGCAGCCCGCCGTAGAGGGCCTGCAGCACCCACTGCTTGGTGGTCGAGTCGACGCCCATGAACACCACAACGTCCTTCGATCCCCCGATTTCAACCAGGCGCAGCTTGTTCTTCTCGGCGTAGGCCGCGGCCTTCTTTTCCAGGTCGGCAAAGGTCCGGGCAAACATCGATGTCGAGAAGGTTTTCTTCTCGGTGGCAAACGAGACCCAGGCCTGCTGGCCGATGCTCGGGAACGCATAACAAAGAACACGCTTGCTCGGCAGCTGGCACCACAGGAAAGAGCCGGAGACCTTGTAGGTCACCTGCCGCCCTTCTGCACCGGCCGAGGCCTTGGTTCCCGGGTACTTCACGGCGGCGAGTGCTGCTCGTTCGAGTGCATACCAGTAGTCGACGATCGCCGGGTGCGCGTTGCGCCAAGCGCTTTTGATCTCTTCGACTTCATCGTCCTTGAAGCGCGGCAGATCCGGGTAGGGCTTCTCCATCGTGCGCCAGGCGCCGAGGCCACCTTGAAAGCCGAACGCGAGTTCCATCACCTTGCCGACTTGGCGATCGGCTTTGGTCACTTCTTCGACAGGCTTGCTGAATGCGCGCGCAAAACTGCGCCGGTACATGTCCGGCATCGTGTACTGCTTCTCGCCCTTCTTGTCTCGCACCGGTTTGCCGGTATTGGCGTCGATGATCAGCGAGTTGTCGATCTCGGCGAAGGCGTCGAGTTTCCACTGTTCGCCGGCCAGCCACGCCAGCACGCGGCCTTCGATGTTGGCGTAGTCGGCGTTGGCGATGTCCTTACCCGGGTCCGGAATGATGAACCCGCGCAGGCACGAGACGAGGGCGGTCAGTGCGCTGTCGAAGAACATCGTGATGTAGTCCGCGGCTTCCCGCGCCGTCTTGCTGCTGGTCAAGGCGTTGAGGATCTTGGCCACATCCTCGGGGCTCAACACGCCACGGGGGAAGTTGTGTACCTGCAGATTTCGACCGCCCCAACGGCCGGTGGCCGCGGCGTGGTACTGCGTGGTGTTGCGCACGCGGCCGTCGTCGGAGACGACCTCCAGCATCCGCTCCAGCTTGGCCAGCGAAGCCTTGCCCGCCTCCTGGCGGATTTCGAGGGCGGATCGCACGCTGCCTGGAATGTCGTTGCGCGCCAGGATGCGCTGCACGTCGGCCTTGGCCACGCCGTCCGTGTCGATACCTTCGAGGCGGATAAAACGGGTGAGTTCGTTGACGTTGGTGTAGGCACTGACCCAGCCGTTGGTCACGCGCTTCATGTCGGCGTTCAGCCGTTCGCGCTCCAGGTCGATCACCTCCAGCGCGCGCACCACGGCGGGGCGATCGATGCGAACACCGCGGCGGTTGATCCGCTGGTCGATCAGCCACATCTCCTGCTCTTCGGGCGACAGCGGCAGGATCTTCTTCGAGACCGCGCGCTCGGTGATGGTGTCCTGGCCGCAGTACGCGCGCAGGGCCAGCTGCTTGTCTTCGGCATCCCACCAGACCAGTGGGTTCAACGAGCGAGGCCTGCACATCTGCAGCATCAGGCGGTGGCCCTTCATGTCCTTCTGTTCAGACAGACCCAGTGCGATGGCGGCCTTCTCCAGCGCGCCAGGCAGCGCCATGGCGTAGGCCGCGGCCATCGTGCAGCGCACCTGCTCGATCTTCAGCAGCGGCCAGCCGTACTTCTTCGAGCAGACCTCGTTCCAGATCTCGACTTCGAACTGGGCGTTCCAGGCACGAAAGGTCGCGCCCGCGGCCAGACCGTCGAACAGCGGGTACAACACATCGTCATCCGCGCCGGGGTGCCAGATGCGAGGTTGCGGTTCATCCTCAACGAGATAGGCGAAGCACCATACATCTGTCGTCGGATGCCGCGCGTAGTTGTAGAGACCGACTTCCTGGAGGTCGGCCACGCTCTTACTTTCAAAATCCCCGCCAATCGTGATATTCACGGCTTGGCCTTTTCCAGCCGTGCGATTTCACGGTCGATGTACCAGCGGGCCTTCTTCAGATCCTCGATCTCGTTGCCCTTCTCACCGGCGCGCCAGATGTACTTCACGGCGTTGCCGCGACAGAAGTTCATGTGTTCGGTGACGGTAATGCACTCGACGCCGGAAGCATGGTTGGTGTAGTGCCGGGGGTGGTTGACCGCATCGTGTCGTTCCGCGAGTAATCGCATCGTCAAGCTGTTTGGGTTGAACGGGCCGGGCAAGCCGGCGCCACCGCTGCCACATTTTACGCAGTGCCAGGCTTTGACTATGCCGCCGTAGCTTTCCGTATTTACCGGTTCGTTGCAGTCTTCACACCGCGGTTGCTGATCCATCGCGCTCGCTCCCTTCGTGTCCAAAACTTCACCCCCACGTTCCCGTGGGGGTGAAGACTGTACCGCGCTACAGCTGCCTGCTCACTTAGCCGAACACATCGGCCGCGGTGCCTGCCGACGGCGTCTTCGCCGGCCCGAAGTCGTCGGACGCGCGGGTCTTGCCGCCGAGGGGCTTGCCGTCCTTCACCTTCTTGACGTTGCCGAGGCCGAACGAAACGCCCTTGTTGCCGTTGACATCGTAGGCGAAGGCGCTGACGCTGGCGACGTAGCGCGCACCGCTGTAGATCTCCCGGGACTCGACGATCGGGTTGTTGTTCTCGTCGACCGTTTCCGGCTTGTCCTTGGTGCTGGCGGTGACGCAGATGTTGCCGGCGACGTAGCCCTCGTACTCCTTCTCGCCCTGGTCGCGGAACGGCGAGCGCATGTTCTTCGGCCACTTGGACTGGTCGGCACCCCACTTCTCGGTCGCGGCGCGGGCAGCGTCGGCCTTGAGCGCCGACAGATCCGTGTCCTTGTCGAAGAGCATGGTGATCGTGTACTTCGGATCACCTGCGGGCTGGCCTTGCATGGGCTTGGCCGGCTGCAGGATGTTCACGAACGAACCGGTGAATTCCGGAGTGATGATTCTCTTTGCCATCTGTGCTTCTCCAATCAGTACATCAGTGTTTTGTAGCGGAAGCCGCCGCTACTTCGGTCCAAACTCATCCTTGGCGCTGATCCTGGGGCACTCGTGCCTGCGGTTCTTCACGGGGTCCCACAGAACTCGCTGCGGGCCAGTGTCGTACCACTCCAACCCGTCTTTTCCACAGCGTAAACAGGCAACGTCCGAACTATTTGCCTGCCAGGTTCGACCGCCAAACTCAAAGTCGTCGTCCCAACTCACGACGCGCTCCCGAACTCTGTCAACGCATCGAGCCTCACGGCAGTACGCTTGTCGGACTCGTGGACCAGCGTATATCCGCTCGACACCGAATGCACCATCGGGTCGGCCAGCTTGAGGTAGTTCTTCTTCCCCAGCACCTTCTCCACCTGCGCCGGAGACAGCGGCGAAGGCTTCTCGGTGAAGCAGTTGGCCGACATGCCGGTGAGATCCACCAGTTCAGCAACCACGCTGTCCTCGTGCTTCCACTGGCGCCGGGCCTGCTTCTCCACCAGTTTGTAGCCTGGCGGCGGGCGCCCGTGGTCCGCTTCGGCGTAGGCGAACTCGCGCACCGACTTGATCCAGGCCTCCAGCACGGGCAGGCCGTCCAGGATCGACGCCAGTTCCGCCGGGTCGTAGCCGACAGCCGGCGCGAACTCCAGTTTGGCGATGGCCTTGCGGTGCGCCTGCTGCGCCGGGCAGATGGCCTGCGCCGGGCAGAAGTGCTTGCGGCAGTGATCGCCCACCACCAGCGGCGCGTCGGGCTGCTCGGTGGCCTTCGCCGCCTCGATCAGATCGGCTGCGAAGTCGACCAGTTCGAGCGACGAGAACCGCCAGCGGCGCACCTTTTCTTCGGAGAACGTGTGCCGCGGCTGGACGATGACCAGCTCTACCTCGGCCGCGTTGTAGCCGCTGGAGATCAGGGCGCCGAGCGCGTAGTACATCAGCTGGGGGTTCTCGTACACGTCGACGTACAGGCCGGCGCCGTGCTTGTAGTCGAAGACCGAGAGCAGGCGCGAGCGCGGGTTCCACACCAGCGCGTCGCAGGTGCCGAAGAGGCCGGGGTGCATGGCCGACAGGTCGAAGCGGTGTTCGATATGCAGTTCGTTTTTCATACCGTATTCACCGCCTCGCGCACCGCGTCGAGATAGACCTGCACCGCGTCGACCATCTCCTGGTCAACCACAAAGTCGTGGCCCTCCACCGTCAGCGTCTCGCCCAGCATCGCTTCGGCCGGCATATCCCGGGCCAAGCACCCCTCGGCCAGCAGGTGCGCCGCAGTGCCCAGCAGCGCGTCCTTGCCGGACTTCTGGCGCGGCAGCGTCCGGATGAGTCTGCGACTTCCCGGACAGGCGCGCCAGCGGCCCATGCTGGACGCGCCGATTTCGGAATGGGCGGCCATTTAAGCCGCCTTCTTCTCGGCGATCGCCTTGTTAGCGGCAGCGATCACGTCGCCGTACTTGTCCTCGGGCAGTTCGCTGATCTTGTTGAAGCCGAGTTCCTGCAGCAGCGAGCGGACCTTGCCGATGCCCTCAGCCTCGAACGTGTCGCGCAGGGTTTCCAGCGCTTTGGTCACGTCGTCCTTCGTGGCCTTGACGATGGTGGTCTCGGTGACGGCCGGGGCGTTGACCTGGGCCTTCTCCTGCTCGATCTTCTCGATCACCTGCTCGGTCTGCTGCAGCGTTTCCTTCGTGGCCTGCTCGGTGCTGGCCTTGTCCTTGACCGCCGGGGGTCGGCCACGGCCGCGCGGCGCGGCGGGCTGCTGGACGTTCTGGGTTGCGACTTCGGTGTGCGCGGTGAAGTGCTGCACGCCGGTCTGCGCGGGGGCGCCCATCGGGGGCAGCGCACTGATGGCGTGCGGTTGGCCGGAGAGATCGGCGAAAAAGCGGCTGAGAGCCAGCAATTGAACGGGCGTTTCATTTCCGTGGATGGTGATTTCCATGACGCAGTGTACTCCTTGGGTGGTGGGTCGATACTAGAACAGCAGTTGCGGTGAATGCAATACGTCAATCGATGACAGCGCAAATATCTTTCGTCTTGCGGCGCACGATGGCCTGGATTTTCTGGTCGAGGCTGTCGGCGATCGCGCCGAAGCGGACCAGCACCGATCGCGTCTGGCCGATGCGGTGTGCCCGCATGGCCGCCTGGGCATTGTTGGCAGGCACCCAGTCGTACTCGGCGAAGAAGACGCTCGCGGCCGCGGTCAGGGTGATGGCGGTGCCCGCGGCGTGGATGTTGCCGATGAATACACGGCAGGTGGGGTCGTTCTGGAAGCGCTGTACGATCTTGTCGCGGGCCATGGCGGGGGTGGAACCCGAGATCACGACCGGGTTGTACTCGGCGAAGCCTTCGGCCAGCTGTTCGATCACCGCCTTGTGGATCGCGAAAACGACGATCTTGTCCAGGCCGCTGTCGAGTTCGTCCTTCAGCAGTTCCAAGGTGGGCTGGACCTTCTGCAGCCCAGTGTACTGGCGCAGCGAGATGGTGCTGTTGGCGAAAGCGGCGAGGGCTTCCGGGGCGGTATGCCCATTGGCGTCGAGGCCTTCTAGCAAGGATTCGACCAGCCGCGTCTGCCGCTTGATCTCCGTCTCGTCGCAGGGCAGATCGCCCAGCTTGACGCGGCCGGGCGACAAGGCTACTTCTCCAAAGCGGATCTTCGGCAGATCTTTCATCACGTCTTCCTTCTTTCGTCGCAGCATGAATCCATCGAGCAGCCCGCGCAGTTCGGCCACCATCTCGGGGCGGTTGCCGACGATCTTCAGGCCGAAAGGGGTGTTCTTGTAGAGGCAGTATCGCCGGATGAAGGCGTCGTATTCCAGTGGGGTACGCCCCGCGGTCCTCAGTGCCACCCACAACTCCCCGGCGTGGTTGAGGATCGGGGTGCCGGTAACCAGCCATCGGCGCTTGACATTGTGTGCCACCCCCTCTTTCGACATCACCGCCTTGGTCCGCGCGCTGTTGGGCTCCTTGCAGTAGTGGAACTCGTCGCAGATCATCGAATCCGGGTTGTATGCCAGCAGCTGCGGCGCGAAGCGTTTTGCCAGGTCATAGCCGCAGACCACGGCCGTGGCGTGGCGGTGGATCGTATCCTTGCCGCTCAACAGCACCGACACCAGCTGCTCGTGCTGGGAGAACATCTCGATCTCATGCTTCCAGTTCATGCGCGCTGACGACGGGCAGAAGATGACCGCGCGCTGGGACTGCACCTTGTCCAACCCGCGGACGCACTGCGCGGACTTGCCCAGGCCCATGTCGTCGGCCAGCAGCGCATCCTCCCGTGCTGCCAGGAACTCGATGCCGGTGTGCTGGTGGGGAAAGAGTTCGATCACTGGCGGTCAGCCTCGTAGCGATAGAACCATTCCGGGGTATCAGGTTCAGGCACGGGGTCTCTATACGAAACAATTTTGCGGCAAGCAGTCGGAACGTCCATCGGGAGGTAGACGCCGCATTTGTGGAAAGTATCCTGGCATATCTGATGGACGCGGCCGACGCTCAGTACGTACTCATCGGCCAAGGCAGACAGCGTAGCGCCCCGCAGCCTTTTCACGCTCATCTCTGCCGCGCGGCGCCGGCCTTGGATACGAAGGCTCACGCGGGCACCACCTTGAGTTTGCCGTCGCGCAGAGCCTTGAGGAATTCGTTACGTTGCCGCAACTGGATGCTCCAGCCATGCTCGCGACTGTTGTCGTCGACGCCGTTTTCGCGGCACAGCTGCTCGATGATGATTTTAGTGTTCTGTTCGTCCATGGTCTTCTCCTGCTCAGTTAAACGGATCGTCCACAACTTGCTGCACCTTCACCGTCATGCCGGATTTCTCTAAGGCAATCACAATGTCAGGCATGTGCAGCGTCCAGATGTCGATGCGCTCGTACCCGCCGTCGACCGCGATGGCGAGCGCCGCAGCCAGCAGACGTTCGTCGGCGCTCAGCTGCAGTTGATGCGCGTAGGTCTTGGCCAGCTGGTGCGGGTTCACGCTTCGATCCTCTCTTCGGGTATTTCGCGCCACTTTCCATCCGGGCTCAGCTGCTCCAGCTTGATCACGCCACCCGGGTACATCGCCCTGCGCAGCATGCCGATGAACGGCTTAGGCTTGTGGTCTTCTTTCTTCGGTATCACGGCGCGTCCCTCCAGAAAATCCAGTGCCTCGATCAAACGCCCGCGCAGATCCTCGCGCCAATGATGTACCGCACGAGCCAGCCATTTGTCCTTCGTGCGCCGCGTCAGATCCTTGAACATATCCGGCTTCCTGGCGAGTCGCGCAGCGGCCCTCGGACTCACAGGTCGCTCCCCGACCCATCCACCGTGCAGCGGATGGCGATGCCGGAGTTTAGTTCGGGGTCGAACGAGACTTTCTCGGTATGCAACGTCGTCCCCTGCTGCTGCGCGAGGGCTGCGGCCAGGGCGGCGCGCGGATCATCGCGGTAGACCTCGCCCACGGTGCGCTCATGCGGCTTAGCCACATAGTGCTTGATGACTCGCCAGCCGACATCGCCGTCTCCTGCGCCTGTCGGAATGTCGAAGCAGCGCAGGTCGCAATACTCACTCGCGATGAAGTCCAGCAGCGCCTTGTCCGTCACCCCCGGCTCCTTGGCGGCAGCGGGGTGGGCGTAGAGGGGTTCAATCTGATCGCGCCAACCGCGATAGGGCTCTAGCGCACGTTGCGCTGCGATTTTGGCTTTCACATGCTCCATGGTCGCGGAATGTCTCCACTGACTGTAGATGCCGTGGTCAAGCAGATAGCGCCAGCGCCACGCCACCGCCTCCCCTCCCTTCTCCGGCGCGGCCTCGATGAAGGCGCTCAGGGTCAGCGCATACGTGGCGAGATGAGTGGCACCTTTAGGAGTGGCTTCGATCAGGGCGTGCAGCGCCTCAATGGCCTGCTCTTTGGTCACGTTGCTCATTTCGGTTCCTCGGGCTGGGCGTCCCTGGTTTGGCCATGCAGCGCTTTGCGGATGGCGGCCTTGGACAGTTTGTAGTGGTCGTCGTAAGCCGGATCGCAAGACAGGACTTCATCCGCGATCAGCAACGCCAAGTGAAGTTCGTTCAGCGCGGCGAGCGATTCGTCAACAACGCTCTGCCCAAAGACCACATCACCTGTGACGTGCTTGCCGGTCAGCCGATCATGGATCGTTCCGTGTTCCACGAAGAAGCGGGGCTCGTCCATGTCGTCCGCCGCTTTTCTCGGCACTTCCTCTTCCTTAGGCTGGGCGTATCGGCGCTTCAGGTGTTCCCACGCCGCCAGCGCAGCAAGTCGCTCCAGCGTAGTCCATCCGCTATCCGGGCGGACTTGTGTCGCCCACCACTCATCGAAGCTCGGCCCCTCCACCGCCTCGCCATGCGATACCCCAGCGGCGGGTGGGGTGGTGTAAAACCGTGTGCCTAGGGGTAGATCGCCCCAGTCCTGTCGCCACGAGAGAATGCGCCCATGCTCGGCGTGTTCGATGATCGTGCAGACGTGCCCCTCCAGCGCCTCCGCCGCCCCGGACGGTACGAGGGCAGTGAGGCGAGACGCCCACTCGTCGGCGTCAGCATCGGTGATCTGCTGATCCATGTCATAGCGGCGCTCACGCTCGGCCTTTGCGGCAAGGCGCATCTCTGCCACGATCCGCTCCACGGTGTCTGCGGTATCGGCTTTGTTGGTCATGGCACGGCCTCGTAGGTCGCTTCGAAGATGTCCGGCTTACAGGGGTACAGTTCGCCCTTCACTCCACGGATGATCCAATCATTCTGTCGGGCGAGCATGAGTCCTTCCAACGTGGGGATGAGCAAGCCCAACTCATTGGAAGTCTGCCCCTCTGGCAGGGCCGCCCCGTCAGGCCCGACGTAACAGCCGGTCGGCTTTCCATCCTCCAGCTTTCCGACATTGGCGTGTTCGCACATCTCGTTCCAGGTGGTCCAAAGCAACTGGACTGCCTCAATGACAACGGGCTTCTTTCGGAATTTCACCTTCACTTCTCCTGCTGCTTAGGGTTTAGGGCGCTGACTGCGTAGTGCATGCCGGTCATGAAGATGGCCGACAGCGCCTCCTGAAAGGTGAAGCCGGCGTTGGTCATGTCCGCGAAGATGCCGAGGGATTGCTCCAGCACGAACTGACGCTGATCCGGCTCCATGGTGTAGGTGCCGTAGCCGCGCGGCTTGTGGCGGCTGCTGGGGTTCGGCAGGATCGCCGTCTTGCGAAGGTTCTCGGCGCGGCTCACTTCACTTCTCCTAGGGCGCGGATGGCTGCGGCAAAATTCTCTGCGCCGTTTCCGATGCTGGGCAACGCAAGAACGGCGTCCTCTGCCCGCTCCAAGGCCAGCGCCTCAATGCGGGCGGCGAAGGCGAGTACAACCGCCTCGGCTTTGAAAGAAACCAGCGACTCGTATACGGGAGACATGAGCCCTTCCTCCCGCGCCACCTTCAGCACCTCTGCCTTATCCATGGCTCTCACCTCCGTTGCTGCTATCTGTGTCATGTTCAGTTCTGCCCGAGCGCGTCTTCGCTGAAAATGTGGGCATCATCGATGTGGAAGGGGTCTTCTTCCCTGCGCCGCTGTAGTGCGTAGTACGCCGCGCACTGCCCGGTCCGGCGCTCCTGCACCCTGGCCTTGCAACTCTTATCGAAGAACTTGCCCCAGCCGCGCGCCACGTCAGCAGTGCGAACCTGGCGCTTCCTGCCGCAGCCGCACTTGCAGGTGATCTCAGTCATGCTAGCCACGGTCTCCACCCCCATTGCCTGATGCGAGGGCGGCATCGATTGCGGCGTCGAGTTCATCGCCCCAGAACATGGAGCGAGGGCCGTAGCTCTCGTAGCCGGAGTCCTCTTCCTCGCCACGCACGCACAGGTCAGGATCATCGCCCTGGCGCAAGAACTCATACCGCCCAGCCAGAACCCGCAGCCGGGCAAGCTCGGCGGATTGGGCGGCAGCACCAGCCTTGAACCCTTCCCAGAGTGCATCGGCGTAGGACGTGGCGTAGTCGCCATCTGGGGTGATCCGTTTCAGGTTGATCATCCCGCCGCAGTAAGCCTCAAACTGCTGCCGCAGCGCGTCGTCGGTGGCGGTCACTTGGCACCTCCGCCCTGTACAAGCCATACACCTTGGGTTCGATCAGTCATGAGGCGATCGAAGACAACGACAGCCAAGCCACGCGCGAACTGTCGCCGGGGGTACGACCGTTGCTTGTACAACTGGTACGCACCTTCCGTAGCCGCAAGCGCCCAGCCTACGCGGCCGACATGATTCGTTTCCAGCGTCAGATTCTCAACGCTCATGGCTATCTCCGGTGCGGGCTGCGAGGTGGAACAGGTCGCCGTTGCTGTCTGTCGTGCAGCGACCTTGGCAGTAGCGGCAGATCGTCACGCCGTCGCGGTGTTCGCCGGAGCTGAAAGCCCAGCCTAACGTGTCGTGCAGCCATTGCTTGACGCGATTCATACCGGCCTCCGGTCGCACTGCGGATAGCCGCATTGCAGGTTGTGCATGGGGCACCCGCCCTTCATTTTCTTGTTGTCGCAGTGGCCCTCGGTGTACTTCGGACCGGCGAGCAACTTCCCCAGCCGCTCAACCTCGGCAGCAAGGTCGCGGATTAGGGCAAGGTGGTCGTGGCTGGCGGCGATCAGGGCGGCATTGGCCTTCTTGTGCAACTGCCGCAATTCCAGGCTGCGCCCGGCATCCGCAATAATGATGCGTCCGTCATCAACCCAGACGCGGCACCCGTTCTGCGTAGCGACTCGCCACGGCCCCGGAGTAGCAGCCTCCCCCAACTCCAGCGCCTTGGCGACCCGAGATTCAAGAGTGGGGGTCATGGCTTGTCTCCGACTTGTGCTGGTCCGTTGCACAGGCTCTCGGCTCCACGGATATAGCGCAGTGCCGTTTCGTGGCGCGTCTCGTTCGGGTGCTTCATGCTGACCCCGTAAAGAAGTTCCTCGTACTTGGGTAGCGTTTCGAGCGCCGCAACGGCCATGGTCAGCGCCTCGCGCAGCATCGTGTAATTCTCAGGCGGCCAGTTGCTCTTGATCGCGGAAATGGCCTCTTTGATGGACAAACTTGTCTTCAGATCACTCATTCGCAAGCCCTCTGCACAACATGGACAATCCCGACCGCCAGCACCACGACGGCCACGATCACCGCGAACATTCCCAGCTGCCCCCTAGCGTAGGCCCGGAACGCCCCCAGGAACGCCGCTGACGACGCGATCAGGAACAGGGCCAGCCACGTTAGCCGGCCGGCGTAGATGAGGCCGGAGAGCATGTTCTTGGTCATGATTTCCTCGCTTTGATCGCGGCAGCGGCAGCCTTCACGGCATCTCGCGGCATCCAAACGACGACGCCACAATCTACCGTGCCGTCATGCCCGAAGGGCTGGGCGCTCCCGAAGGTGAATCTGTTATGCCCCTTCGCCAGTTGCAGGTTCGTCAGGTCTTCGTCCAAGAACTGGACTCGGACATTCCCGTCCCCGACCTCCGCGATGAGTTCGCTAATGCTGATTGTCACAGAACACCCCCGAGAACCGCCCTAGCCAGATGCGCAATCAAGCACACCACAAAAGCCCAGGCCGCAGCGGACATGAGCGCGACGCCGATGCTTTCGACGGTAGTCCGGGGCCGCTTGCTGACGACCTTGTAGACGGGCCAGGTCATCGGCGGATGCCGGTGGGAGAACTGCGGGGCGTGGTCTTTGCGCATGGTGTTGGGTCTCTCTTAAGCGAAGGGGTCTTCGGATACAACAGAGGCGGTCTGCATCGTTTCCACCAGGGCGTCCCTGACCAGGGTGCCTTCGGCAGACATTTGACCGCGCGGCAGGTTGTGCACGTTGATCTGGGCCTCACTCGACGCGCGGCCCTTGGCGTGGCCGTTCGGCTTGAGGTCAGGCTGGCGGAATTCCCAGCTGACGCGAGCCGCCTGACAGACGAAGTAGTAGCCTTCGTATTTGCCCTTGACCAGTTCCGCACGGATCTGGTCGAAAGCTTCGAGGATGCCAGCAGCGTCGGGCGAATCGATGCTGAGGGTGAAGTTGTAGGGGCGGTTAGCGAGTGCCATGGTTCAGGCCTCCATTTTCGATGCGTAGAACGCCAGCAGCGCGGCTTCGGCTCGACCATCGTCGCCCGCGGATTTGAATAGCTCGGCGTAGTTAGGGAAGCGCAGGATGGCCAAGGCGCGGGAGGCGTCCTTATCGCTGCTGAGGCCATACATCCGCTTCCACTTCACCGGGGCGATGTATTCGATCGGCATGCCCGCAAAAGCCAAGGCCATTTCCAGGGTCCCGAAGGCGCGCCCGAACGTGAAGGCGCTGGTGATGCCTTGGTCCGGCATCGCATTGACTTGCTCGACCAGGGCGCGGGCGACGAACGGGCCGTAGGGCTCGACGATCCGGGCCAACAGCTTCAGGTCGATGTCGCGCTTATCCTTGTCATTGCGCCGGATGGGTAGCGTCGGCATGTCGTAGATGACCAGCTTGCCCGCGTTGACCGGCTCGAAAAAAGCGATAGCGCCGGACAGGCCGGGGTCCGCGCCCGCGTAGATGGTGCGGGGGGTCACGATGTTTTCTCCGAGCAACGCCAATAGCCTTCGACAAACCCCAGGAGGTTCAGAACCGCCATGGCGGCAGCGCACCACAGATGGTGTTCATAGACCGCTTGCATGACGACAACAAGAGGCACAAGCGCGCACACGATTCTGAGGATCATCGCGCGGCCCTCGCTGAACGCTTCTTGACGCGCTCGCCCGGGATGAGCAGTTCAGCCGGGATGATGACCCCTTGCCTGCGCGCGAGGCGCTTGATTTGCGGCATGCGATCGAAAGGCACCACCCCGCCAGTGCCCTGGTCCGCGATCGCATAGGTCCAGCGATAGACCGTCGGGGCGCTGATCTTGAGCGCCTTGGCCACGGCGTAGGGATCACCCAGCAGCGCCAGCAGCCGCGTCGCCTGGCAGTCCGGCAGGGACTTGGAATCGGGACCGGGGGTATAGAGCGGAGTATGGTTTTTCACTTTGGACGGGGGCGCAAGCAGGTAGGGGCTAGAGTCGGATATTGCATTCAGTGCAATACGGAAGTCAAGCCTTTTAGATGTGATTGCCCTTGCGGGCTTCCTGTTCACGGATATTCCGCATGATGGATTGCGACAGGACACGGTCCACCTCTGCCTGTGATTGCTGCGCCGCTTCTTTAGCCGCGGCTGTGTTGCCGTCTTTGTCGTCGAAAAGACCTTCCATCTGTCCGACTTCATGCGACACAGCGTCCAGGGCGCCGGAAGCGTTGAGCAACGCGCGGCGCAGTTTCGGGAGCACGTTGATTGCGTCGCGAATCGCCTCCGCCTCTGCGCGCGTTGCGCCGTGTAGTTCTGCAATGAGTTCCATATCGGCCGCGCACAAGACGATAGGGGCTTTATCGCCGTTTACCTCAAGCCTTACGGGCAGCTTGAAGGGGAGTTTCTTTGCCATGTTGATTGCTCCAGCAGGGTAGAAGGTTCAGCAGGTTGTCGGGTCAGCGGGCACCTGGACGCCTTTGCAGCCGCAGGCGCGCAGGAAGATGTCACGCTTGAACTTTTCGTTCGTCTCTGCGAAGTGGTCCGCCAGCTCCAAGGCGATGCGGTCGCACACGGCGTGCGCGGCCCCGCCGGATATGCTGCCGTAGGGGTCAACCGGTCCGGTGGAGTGCGGGGTAGGGCGCGCGTTGCGGATGGCCTGGGATACGCGCCTGTAGTCGCGGGCGGTGGCGCTCACAGGGATTCCCCTTTAGCCTTGGCGATGGCCGTACGCGCCTGCGCGAAATAGGCATCCGCGTCAGCGTGGTCAAAGTCAGTACCGTACCCGTCGCGGAACTCGACCAACAGGGTAAGGGCGGCGAGCAAGTCGGGCGCAGCCGCATTCAGGTGTTCGGTGTTCATGGCTTATATGCTCCAGTAGGGTTGAAGGTTCAGCAGAGGGTCAGTCGGTGGCGCAGTTGCAGGCACTCCCTGAGTGCCAGTGGCAATCGGCCGCGTGCTCTTCCGGTTCAGCGTCATGCGCCTCAAAGTAATCGCGCTCCAGGGAGTGGGAGCCGAATTCCACGTAAGGCACCGTCACGTTGTCGCGCACGGCACGCCCGAACGATTCCAGGCCGACGCCGTGGCCCATCGCCTGCATGGCGCAGTAGTGCCCGAAGAGTTCTGGCGATAGCTGCCGGTCGGCGCCTGCCGCGTCCAGGGCAGTGCAATCGGCGTAGAGGAAAGACAAGATTTTCTTGTTTGCCTGTTCCATTTGCATGTAGAGCGTGCGCGCCGCAGAGAGGGCGGCCGGGTCAATGTCGCCCGGAATCCTATCCATGATCTCCCCGCCCTTCGCCTGTCCGGCTTCCTCTTCAGCGTCGGCCCATGCCGATGCGAAGAACGCGAGCGCCATGCCGCGCAGGATATGTTCGCTAGTGTTCATGCCCCATTCCCCCATCCGTAAATTTCCGTTTTCCGCCCCGACTGCCAGCTACGGGGGGAGTAGTCGAAATGTGCGCCTCCCGCCATTTCGTAGCGGTAGATCGGGAACCAATCGGAGATACCGCGACCGTCGGACCGGCGCCCCCGGTAAACCTCATCCCAGCCGATCAGACGCGCGCAGTAGGCGCCGCGAATGATGGCCAGCGACTCAGGCGCCCGGATGAGGGGATTCTTTCGCGGCTCGCCGTTCTTTTTCAGGGAGCGATTCAAGAGCCACGCGCGCCCCTCTTCACACTGCGCCGCCGGTACAGCCGGTTTGTGCTTCTCGACTGCCGCGACTACCGCCTGGAACTCTTCGTCCGTCGCCGACCACTTGAGGGTGCGACGCATGCCCAAGATAGCAGCGGCAGAAGTGTTGCCCGCTTCACAGGCTTGGATAAACTGTTTGACTGACTTGCGCATGGCGTTAGGCTCCCTTGATCGTGAAAACGTTGCAGCCGGCGCCGTCATTGAGTGCGGCTTGAAGGCGCGCGTCCCCTGTGTAGAACCCCGGCAGGTAATCGGCCACGTGCTCGCCTGCCGCCAGCTTTGCGCGCTTCTCCCGGCATTCCTGAATCTGCGCCAGCAGACCGGACACGGCAGACCGCAGAGTCCGGCAGATAGTCGGGGTCGCGTCTTTGAAATCCTGCGCCTTACGCATGTCGGCGATCAGCTCGCGCGCTTCCTTGCGTAGCGTCTGCATTTCCTCGCCTTCCCGCGCGTACTGACTGCCCGCCTCCCATGCATCGGAGTATTCGCGGCAGTTTTCGCCGTAAGCCTCCGCCGCGCCGTCGGCCGCGCGGGCGCAGTCGCGCAACGTGGTGTTGTCGGAGTCCTGTTCGTCGGAAGCATCGCGACACAAAACCCGATCCTCCCATGCCAACATGACCGGCCCGGTATTGTGGGGGTCGCGGATTGCCGGGATGTAGAAGCGTCCCCAGCGATAGACGCACGGCGTAGCGGTCTCGCGCCCTTCACTGTCGATGTACCACCCGGTATGACCCAGGCGCGTCAGCTTGTGCGCGTCGCCGCAGTCCCGCATGCCGTGATACTCCGGACGCTCCACCCATACGAGGGAGTAGGCGCCGACAGTGAAGGCCCGACCCCCGAAGGGCGCGCCCTCTGCCGTGTATCCGTAGCGCGCGACGCGATGCACAGGGCGCTTATCGCTGAAGGCATCGGACAACGCTTCGCGGGCCTGCGCGATAGCGTGGGAGGCGTTGAACGTCGGATATGCGCGGCGCAATGCCTTGAATGCTTCTTTCGTGGTCTTCATGGTGTTGTCCCCTTGGACAGTGGTGCTTAGGTTCAGTGGTGATTCGGGTTCGGGAGAGGTTCGGGTTATAGGGTGTTGTGGCGCAGGGCGTATCCGCCGTCATCGTCCCAGCCGCTGGCGTCCCCGTTGCGGCCCCTGAACGTCCAGCCTAGGGCGACCATCTTCGCAGCGGCTTCGCGGGATACAGGGCGAAGTTTGCCGCGCGTCGGATGATCGCCTTCAACCCCGAATCCATCAGGGAGCAGCCTGCGAGACAGGTGGTAGACGACCGCGAAGCACATATCCATTCCGCAACCGCCGACCTTCAGGCCGTCGCGACCCAAGGGGTAAACGTCCGATCCGATGGCATCGCACGCCAAGGAATCAATATTCCGCATGTCGTCGCCTTGCTTCACGTACAGGGAGATAACCCGCGACATGCCCGACCGCGAGACGCTACGGATGATGCAATGCACGGTATCGCCCGGCTTAAGCAGCTTGCGCAATTCCGCCGCGCAGTAGGCCGCGCGCAGCGGCTTGAACTTCGCGCGGCTGACCTTGATCCAGTTCGGATCGGTCGGCGCGTAGTGGAGTTCGTACGCTTCACCGGTAACAGTGTTGTGGTAGTACATTTGCGTTTCCTCGCTAGGTTCGTGGGTACAGCGGATATTCGGGTACGGGGGTGAATCAGGCTTGTGCTTCGATAGCGGCCAACAGCTTGCGCGCACAGTCGCGAGCGTTGCCTTTGCCGAATTCAACGTAGCGAGTCGCGCAGGCTTTCGCGTACACCAATCCGGCAGGATCATTGGCTTTCAGTTGCTCTCGCGTGCGCGTGCGTTCGGTGCTGCCGGGCTCTAGGTTTGTGAGGCGGCAGAACATGTCATGGATGCTGGATAGGTCCACTGTCGATCCCTCAGTGTTCACACTTGCCGCGATAGTGCGGGCCGTTGCTGCGCTGGCATTCGGGGCAGGGGCTGGACCCATAGCGGCGGGTGACTTCCGCCTCTACTCTGTCGGCCCAATCCGATGATTCGGGAGAGTCTTCACGGCAAGCCCGCGCGAAGCATGCCTCTTTTGCCAGCTTGGCGGCAGACCATTTGCGCATGTTCATCAGTTCAATTTCCCAGCCCGCGCAGGATCATGCGGGCTATGTGTTGTTCAAGGGCGCGCAGGGTTACAGCGGCTTGCGCGAGGGCGAGTAGTTCGGAATCGGTCACGGGGTAGCCTCCCAAAGCTGGCGGTACTTAGCACGGCGTGCGCGTTCTGCGCGCATGATCCGGTAATCGTGCAGGCATGCGCCCGCGAATCCAGCGAGCAAGGCAACGCCTAGCGCGTGGATCACGACTGCACCGATGAATTCAAGGTCGGTCATTGGTTAGCGCACCAGGAAGTTACGGACGACGTACTTAGCAAGGTCCGTCCCCGCGCGGACCTTGCGGTCGGCGGCCACCGATTCGCGCGACTCCTGGTCCGGTCCGATTTGCAGGACAAGCGACTCACTAACCTCAACCCCGTAGTAGTTGGCGCTGTAATCGACTCGCATATGCCGCAGGCTTTCCGCGTCTGGGAGTTCCGGCAAGCTGTACTCCTGCATAGCCTTCGCCTCGTCTAGCGGCTGAAGATTGACGCAACCGGATTCGATCCAGTAGCGGTTATCCTCTGCGCCCGCGTCGCTGCAAGGGGTGACTTTGACGCAATCGACATAACCATTGGCGTATTCGTCTAGGCGGTAAAACATACCGCCATGCTCCAGATTGCAATCGCCTGAGTAGTGCCAACCCTTGGGGGTTTGGTTGTGGGGATTCATGTTAGCGGGCCGCCCGTGCTTCATTGGCAATGGCGCGCGCGGCGATGATTACGAAGTGTTCACGCGTGCAGTATGGATTCTGGGGCGTGTGATACAGATGCACAGAGACACAGTAAGCGTCCTCGTGAACCTGAAACGCTGCGCCGTTGACGCTTCGAATGCTCCCGCCGTCCTCGTGCGCCTCGCGCTCCATATCCGCCGTCATACGCTCAGCAGCGGCGCAGGCGGCAGCATCGGCGATAGCGGGCAGACCGGCGGCGATGAACATGCGACAGTCACCGGCTTGCAGGTGCGCGTCTATGGCATCGCACAACGCGGGAATCTCTGCGAACGCGGCATCACGGATCGCGTCTACAGCGGCGGCGATGCCAGCAAACAGCAGCTCAAACGCACCGGCGGGCATGACGTGCAGGGCCGCCAGCTGGCAAGCGTGGTCGAACAACAGGCCCATGGTCGCGTTGACCGGAGTGTCCGCGCCCTTGCTGCAGCCACCCATGCCGGAAGCGAACCAACGCCCGTCAAAGCGATCCTGGCTGCAACGGTAAAGTTCATTGACGCGCCGGTGCGCCGCCGAAACGTGGTCGGCGGTAACGAAGATATAAACGTCGGGGAGCTTGTGCATTTGCGGGCCTCGCGGGTTCGTGGGTGAATCTGTACTGCGGTGGATAGTGTCTTACGGCGTCAAGGGGTTTGTCATTGATAAAAGGGGACAGAATTAACGGTTTTGTGTGATAAATAATTGTACTTTACTATATAGGGCCGGGATCAGGGGTGGTGGAACGGGGTTAAGTGCCTGATATGTATGATGAATTCCAGTAGTCGGACGGCGCTAATCAACAGGACTGTCTAATTGGAAAGGCTAAGTCATTGATTTGTCAGGTCGATTCTGGCTTTACTATATTCGCTATATTCGTTTCAAGTTTCTTGGCGGAAGATTTTGGTGAGTGGCCATGGCTCAGGGAAAATCGAGCTTTAATTTTGAGGTAATTAACTCCGCGCCCGGATTTATGGAAAGTATCTCTTGGCGTAAAACTCTATTTTATATTGGAAGATATAGAAAGATAGAAAAATATAAGAAAAACAAAGAGTTAAAATGTTAATTAGACAGTAGTGTTGATTTGCAATAGTTTCAGTGGTGGAAAAACTCAAACGGATCAGTGGGTTAGATGGTTTTGACTAGGGAGTAAAACTTGTTGCACCGGGAAATTCTCAATGGAATTAGTGGGTTGTCGCGGTGGTGGATGGCGGCGCGGGGTTTGGCGTAGGATTCACCTGGGATTAAGGAGGGGTCTATGTCACAGCCGTACGCCAACAAGCTGGCCCTGCCGCCGGTTCCTGCTGGGGAGAATGGTGCCGCCGCTTATGCCGCAGTGCTGACGGATATTGAGGCTAGGGTCGTGGCTCTTATCATTTTGGGCCACTCAAAAATAGATGTAGGAATTGGGGCCGGCGTCAGCGAGAGGGGGGTATTTGACATAATCAGCCGCCCCCACGTGGCCCAAGCAATACGCCAGCGTATGGCGCAGCAGCTTGTTGTTGAGGCGCCGGCCATCGCCCTGGCCACGTTGATGGAGATTGCAGGGGACAAGAGCGCGCCTAAGACGGCCCGCGTCGCCGCGTCTAACTCTCTGCTGGATCGTGCCGGGTACGTCAGTCGCGCGCCAGCCGGTGGCGAGGATGGCAAGTCCCTAAATGAGCTGACTTTCTCCCAGTTGCAGCAGCGTATTGAGTCGATGAACAAGGCCAAGCTGGACCTCGAGGCAGACCAGTCCGCTATCCCTGGTGAGGCGCGAACAATCCCCATTGATGACCCTTTTTCTTGAATAGAATCAAGGGCTAAGCACTATCTATAACAGATAGGGCACCCCCTCCCCGGGGGTATAAAACAACCGTTTAATTAACCAGGCCCGACCCCCACCCCTGGGGGAGGGGCCGGATCGCGCCCCGCGGTGCCCGTCCGCCCCCTCCGAGAAAATTTGCGCCTCCAGGAACATTCCGGACAACCTCCTACCCCGCCCTCCTACCCCGCCCTCCTGCCCCGCCCAACAACTGTGCTACCTTCAACCCCGTACAGCCCCCAGCTGGCGGGGTCACCTTCAGGGGTGAATAGGCCAGACCCACCAGCCGGCCGAGTGTGGGACGCAAAAACCCCGGCAGCCGGAGCAAGTCCCCCTTGTGATCCGGTGTCTACCTGGCGCCTCGCCGCGGGTAGTTCCACATGGAACTCGTCGCGTTCATCCGCCGTTCTTCACGGTCAACTTCGCGGTTCGGGCGCGGTGAGGCACTAGCCCAAACTGCCCCAATTTGCAAGCAAATCGCACAGGCCTCAGAATCGCCCGCAAGATCTAACGATCATCGGGGATTCTCCATGGCGCAGCCGACACCGTACGACCGCACGCACAACTTCACCGAAGAACTCGGCAACCAGCACGGGATCAACCTGGACCAGGAGTTCGACGACATCGAGCTTACGGTTGACGAAATCTGCCGCAACCTGGCGCTGATCCAGCGCGATGACGGCAGGCTGGCCAACCAGTCGGTGAGCATCGACACGCTCGACCCCACGGTGCGCCGACTGTTCGCAGCTGCCGGCGCCAACATTCGCGGCGCCTGGGTGACGGCGACGGCGTATGCGGTCAAGGACGTGGTCAGCGTCTCCGGCAGCGGCACCTACATCTGTGCGGTGGCGCACACATCCGGCGTCTTCGCGACCGACCTGGCAAGCGGCAAGTGGATGGCGCTGGAGGTCTACCCGACCTCGCGCAGCGCCGATACGTTCGCGGCCATGCAGGCGCTGACCAACAGCCAGGACAAGGATGTCATCCAGACGGCCGGGCACACGACGGTGCTGGATGGTGGTGGCGATCTGTTCCGCTACGACGCGGCGTCGAGTGACGCTGCCGATTTCCAGACCGTCGTCCCGACCAACAACCTGGGGCGCTACAAGCGCATCAAACCGGAACTCGACCTTCGCAAGCTGGGTTTCGTCAACAACGCGGCCACGGTTGCCGAACAGCAGGCCAATTCCAACGCCTGGAACACGACCGCGTGGCCGTGGATGGTTGCCAACCCCGGCGGGCGCGTCATCATCCCGCGCGGCACCTGGATCGGCGCCCCGGCCGACACTTCCGTCAGCCGCCCGCTGTTCAACATCTCGGGTACGCAAGGCATCCTCATCGACGGTGAGGGCACCCTGAAGCTGTCGAGCGATCTCGCCTGGAATGACCTGTCCGGTCCGGACTGGATCATGATGCTCGGTGTCGGCACGCGCGACTTCACCCTCGGCGAAGGCGTCACGTTGGATGGCAGCCGCGCCGCGATCCTGGCCAAGATCCAGACGACGCTGACCGTTCAAGCAAATGCGGGCGACACGATCATCAGCGTGGTGAACGGCGACATTGCGCGCAACGGGCAAGCGCTGACGATCGTGCTGGACAACGGGGTGCTGCACAACCCGACGCAGATCAGCGCCACGGCCAACACCATCACCATCTCCGCGGGGATTCCGGTGGGCCGTTTTGCGGCCGTCGGCGCCGTCGTCAGCCAGCAGGTCAGCGCAACGATCGCGCACAGCGACCTGATGCGCTTCACGAACTTCGCGACCTACGGTCAGGTGGCCGGGGCCTGTAACGGCATCCAGATCGCCGGCAAGGTCGTCGACGGCCCCTCTGCCGGCGTCTACTTCATCGGTGACTCTGGAACCTCGGAGTACATCGAGGACTTCGTGATCGAGCCCACGGCGCGGCTCACCGGTCACTACAACGGCGGCCTCGTCTTCCAGCGGTTCATCCGCAAGGCGGTGGTGCGCGCTGCGGAAATCTCCAGCACGAACGGCCAGGCCTTCGATCAGGAAGTGACCGGCGGCGCTGGCCCGGCGAGCGACATCGTGTTCGAAGGCGTGCGCATGCCGGACAACGGCCTGACGCTCACGGCTGCGCCATCTGGCTTCACGGCTGCGCTGCCGATGGAGCGCTTCAAGATGACGGGCTGCCACATTGCCGGCGGTGTGAAGCTGAAGGCGATGAAGGACTCGATCATCACGGGGAACACGTTCATCGGCAAGAACGGCTACCGCGCCCTGGAGATCAACCGCTATCACGAGAACTGCGACTATTCTGGAAACGAGATCGTCGGCGCGCACAACGTCGCCAACGAGGCGGCACTGTACGTCACCGGCTTGGCCCCCACCGTCACCAGCATTTCCGTCGCGGCGGTGGCCACGGACACGGTGCTGACGCTGGCCAATCCGAATGGCAACACCTTCGCCGATGGTGCGTCCCTTGGCCTGCTGCTGGACGACAACACGGTCCACCTGTTCACCCAGCAGTCCCACACCGGAACGTCCATCACGATGTCTGCTGCAATTCCGGGCGGAAAGTCCGCCGCGATCGGCCGCGTGATCCACAACCGGGATACGGTGGTCGATCGCATGAGTTACTGCGACCTGTCCGACAATATCGTCATCGACACGGTTGGCCGCGATGGTATGCGCGTCGAGAACTTCGGCAGCGGCAACCGGATGCAGAACCTGCGCATCAAATCCACCACGACCGGATCGATCGGGTTCATCGCTCGGCAAACCAGCAACAGCGGCGTCATCGTTTCGGACCTGAAGGCAAACGGTTCCGTCGCCAACTTCACCACTGGCGCAACGATCAGCACGGCCAACTCCGCGACTCCGATCATCAATGTGGATTACAGCGGCTGGCAGTTCGACAACGTCACCACGAACCTGAACATCGACAACGGCGCGGTGACGGGAACGCCTCTGCTTGTGGTGCCGTTCCCGCAGCTGATGTTGGGCATGATCCAGTACGGGGTCGGCTCGACCACTCCGATTGCCAACAACCACTCCGGCCGGCAGACCCACTGGTTCATCGGCGGGAACGCGGGCGGCATGGCGGATGCGGTGACCTTGACGGGTTCTCCCGAAGGCGTGGTCACCGCTCGCATCGGCAGCACCTGTCGGCGCACGGATGGCGGCATCGGGACTTCGCTGTACCTGAAGACCAGCGGCACCGGGAATACCGGCTGGCGCTCGGTTGGCGCACTGCGCGGTACGGCGACCTACAACCCGCCCAGCATCATCCCAGGCGGTCGCGCCACGACGACGGTAACTGTTACTGGTGCCGCGGTGGGCGACACGGTCAGCCTCGGATTCTCCAACGCGCTGACCGGCATCACCTTGCGCGGTGAGGTAACCAGCGCCAACACGGTCACGGCCACGCTGACCAACCCGATCCTTGTGATCAGCGGCTCGGCGACGTATGACCCGCCGAACATTGTGGCAACTACCGGCAGCACGACCACGACCGTCACCGCAACCGGCGCGGCGGTCGGTGATCCTGTGACGGCAGGCTTCTCGCAGGCACTCAGTGGCTTGGAGATGGACGCCGAGGTCACGGCCACGAATACCGTCACGGTTACACTGCGAAACCGCACGGCGGGCGACATCAACCTTGCTTCCGGCACCTTGACCGTTCACGTCAGTGCAGTCGGGGCCGCAGTAGACCTCGCTTCCGGCACTCTCACCGCCCACGTCTGGCCCGCATAAGGAGGCACCATGTTCACCAAAACCAACTTCGTCGCCGATAACGGGCTCATCGCCCCTAGCGTCGACGTGTACATCCTTCAGGCGACCGCCGCGGTCACGGGTGACGCGATTCGCCTGGACTGCATCGCCTCGTTCCGGCTCAACGGCGAGCAGATGGAAACGCGCGGCTATCACGGGGCCTACGATCCGGACGGCGGTTCGATCATCGCCCAGGCCGAGGCACTGGTGCAGGCGCAGCTGGGCTGACACCAACATGGCGCGAGCCAAGAAACTGACGGCAGCAGAACAGCTTGACATCGAACTCAAGCTGGCCAAACGCATGCGTGCGGTGCTGTTGTCGCGCGGCAGCCTGATCGAACTGGCGAAGCTGTTGATGCCCGATCCGGAAGATGTCGATGATGTCGAAAAGAGTCTCTACCAGATCACGCCGCAAGCGAAGCTGCTGTGTGAGGTGCTGGAGAAGGTGGAGCGCGGCGAACTCTTGCGCGTGTGCGTCTCCATCGGGCCCCAGCTGGGTAAATCCCAGCTGATCTCGCGCGTGTTCCCCGCCTGGTTCATGGGCAAGAATCCGTACAAGCATTTCATGCTTGGCACCTACAACCAGGATTTCGCCAACGACTTCGGCGGCGAGGTCCGCGAGATCTGCACCAGTTCGACCTTCCGCCAAGTGTTTCCGGATTTCAAGTTCCGCACCGGTAGCCGCGCCAAGGACGCGATGGTCACGAACCGCGGCGGCAAGCTGGCGTTCCTCGGCCGTGGCGGCGCGGGCACCGGTAAGCCGGCAGACTGCTTCGTGATCGACGATCCGCTGAAGGACGCCAAAGAGGCTGAATCGCCGACGATCCGGCGCGACCTGTGGGAGTGGTTCAACAAGGTCACCTTCACCCGATGTCACGTCGGCTCGGCTATCGTCATCGTGCATACGCGCTGGAGTGAAGACGACCTGATCGGTCGGTTGATGGACCCCGCGCACCCGGATCACGACCCGGAGATCGCCAAGCGCTGGACCTATGTCAACCTGCCGGCCGTGGTGAAGGACCAGGCGTTGGCGGACGCGCTCGGGCTCACGCTGGAGATGCCGACAGACCCGCAGGTGATCAAGCAGTTCGGGGCACAGCCGATGTCGGCGCTGTGGCCGCAGCGCAAGCCACTGCGGTTCCTGGCCGAAGCGCGCAGCATGGACCCGCGCGGCTTCGAGGCCCTGTACATGGGCAACCCGGCGCCAGAGGATGGTGATTTCTTCAAGCGCGAGTGGCTGGTGCCGTACAAGCCCGAGGAACTGCCGCGCAACCTGATGAAGTACTCCACCTCGGACCACGCGATCTCGACGGCCGAGGACCGCGACATGTCGTGTTTCCTGACCGGCGGTGTCGATCACGAGGGCGTGCTGTGGATCTTGCCCGACATCTACTGGGCGCGCGAGGACGACACCAACGTGATCGTCGACGAGATGCTGGATATGATGCGCCGCCACCGGCCACTGTACTGGTGGGCCGAGCGCGGCCATATCTCGAAGTCCATCCTGCCGTTCCTGCGCAAGCGCATGGTCGAAGAGAAGGTGCTGGAGACCGTAGTCGACGACTCCATGGTCCCCAGCACCGATAAGAAGACCCGCGCTCGCAGTGTTCAGGGCATGATGTCGTTGAAGCAGGTTCGCTTTCCGGTGTTTGCACCTTGGTGGGGCGACGCGCAGAATGAACTGCTGAAATTTCCGAATGCGACGCATGACGACTTTGTCGACGCGCTTTCCTGGTTGGGTATCGGGCTGATGCAGCAGACCCGCGCCGCGCGGCCGCGGCCCGACAACCAGAAGGTCGTCCCGATCGGGTCCATCGCGTGGATCAAGAATCGCTCGCGCTTCGATGAAGCGGCAGAGCGTCGCCGCAAGGCGCTAGGGGGAATGTGATGAACGATGAGACCGTCTACGAACCGACGCAGGGACAATTGAGCGTCGATCCGACCACGCGGCAGGGCGTGTCTTCTGAGGAAGTGCCGGAGGACCGGCAGGAGTTGGTCAAGGAGATCCTGGCCAAGATCAAGGCCGCCGATCGCAAGTTCGAGAAACGCTTCAAGCGCATGCGCGAGGACATGAAGTTTGCACGCAAGGGCGCCGAGCCCGGCTGGGATGCGGATGCCAAGTACACCGCGAACCTGGTGCAGCGCCTGATCAAGCAGCGCGTCTCGGCGCTCTACGCCAAGAACCCGACCGTCAAGGCGCGTCGGCGTCAGACGCTCGACTACAAGATCTGGGACGGCAACGTCGATGTCGCCAAGCAGGCCATGCAGTTGGCCGGCTCGGCGGTCGCGGGCATGCCGGTGGCGCCGGAGATCCAGCAGCAGCTGGCAACGGCCGCCTTGCTCCTGCAGGACATCATGCAGGGCCGCCAGAAGCAGCAGCTGATGGACAAGCTGGGCAAGACGCTGGAGATCATCTTCACCTACTACATGACCGAAGGGCAGCCGCCGTTCAAGCTGCGCGCCAAGCAGCTGGTGCGTCGAACGGTTACCTGTGGCGTCGGGTATGTGAAGCTCGGGTTCCAGCGTACGATGGGTCGCACGCCGGACTGGAACGCACGTTTGGCGGACGCCCAGGAGCAGATCGCGCATCTGGAGTCCTTGGCCGCGGACGAGTCTGACCCCGACAAGGCAAGCAACGGCGCGCGTCTGGAGGAACTGAAGCTCGGCATGCAGGCGCTGCAGAACGAACCGCAGGTGACGCTGCGGGAAGGCCTGATCTTCGACTTCCCACGATCGATGGACGTGTTCCCGGTCGGCGATTGCGTCGAACTCAAAGGCTTCGTCGGCGCTGACGCGGTGGTGCAGCGCATGTACTTCACGGTCGACAAGGTCAAGGAGATCTACGGCGTCGACCTGAAGGCGGGCGGCTTCACGCCGTACAACCGCCTGGGCCAGGTCAAGGGCGCCGAGGAAGGGCCGGAGTTTGCGTGCATCTTCGAGTATTACGACAAGCGCAGCGGGCTGATGTATACGGCCTGCGAGGGCTACTGCAATTTCCTTGAAGAGCCGCACGCACCGCCCGCCCAGGTGGAGCAGTTCTTCCCGTTCTTCGTGCTGTCGTTCAACGACGTGGAGGACGAAGACGACATCTACCCGCCGTCCGATGTCGAACTGGTCCGTCACCAGTGCATGGAGTACAACCGCTCGCGGGAGGCGCTGCGGCAACACCGTATCGCCAACCAGCCGAACTACGCGGCGCCGGCCGGCGCGTTCCCCGACTGGGGCGACGAGACGAAGCTGATGTCCGCGGTACCGCATGAGATCCTGAAGCTCAATGCGCTCGCACCCGGAACAAAAATCGACGAGCTGATCCAGTTCATCAAAAAGGCGCCGATCGATCCGGCGCTGTACGACACTAACTTCGTGTTCGAGGACATCCTGCGTACGGTGGGCTCCCAGGAAGCCAACTTGGGCGGAACCAGCGACGCGACGGCCACCGAGTCGTCGATTGCCGAGTCCTCGCGTATGTCGACGCAGAACAGCGAAATCGATGATTTCGACGACATGTTCTCGCTGCTGGCGCGTGCCGGCGGCCAGATCCTGCTCAAGGAGATCAGCGCGGAAACCGCGCAGAAGATCGCCGGTGTCGGCGCGGTGTGGCCGGAAATGACCAACGCGCAGATCTCCGAGGAACTGTATCTCGACATCGAGGCGGGTTCTTCCGGCAAGCCCAACAAGGCGCAGGAACTGGCCAATTGGGAGCGCATGCTGCCGCTGCTCATCCAGATCCCGGGCGTCTCCCCGAACTGGGTGGCGAAGGAAACGATCAAGCGCATGGACGACCGCGCCGACATGGCAGAGGCGGTTCTCGATGGCGCGCCCGCGATCCTGGCGATGAACCGGCAGCAGCAGGTGCTGGACGACGACCCCGAGAGCCAGGGCCCGGCCGGCGGGGACAACCAGGCGCGGCCGCCGGGGCAGCCTGGCGGTCCGCAGCCGGCGATGCCGGCGCCTGGTGAGGCCACTCCGGCGGCCGTGTGATCGAGATTGTGCAGGCGGACCTGCAGGGCCTCGTTTTCGTGGCCCGGGCGATGCGCGAGCGTGATCGGCAGGAGATCTACGCCACCCAGGTGGGGGAGGATCCGGACGGGCTGGCGCAGGCGGCGGTCGGTTCGCGTTTCAGTTTCCTGACCTTGTCCCGCGGCGTGCCGATCGCCGCCCACGGTGCCGGGCACATGTGGCCAGGCGTGTGGGGCGTGTGGATGTTCGCCACCGATTTCTACGGCTGGGCCGCGGGCGCCGCGATCATGAAGCACTACCGGCGCGTCGTGATCCCCGGGGTGTTGGCGGAAGGCGGCCACCGCGCGCAGTGTGATTCTATCGCACTGCACAACGAGGCCCACGCCTTCATCGAGCGGCTGGGCGGCCGGGCTGAATCCACCATGCCCGGATACGGCCGCGAGGGCCAGGCCTTCATCCGCTATGTGTGGGACCAGGAAGCCATGGAGCGCCAAGTGCGGAAACATTGCACTTTACGAAACTCTACGGTATAAGCTAACGCATCTGTTTTAGGGGGACGTAATGCCGAACTCGTCAGCGGTGACCGATGGTGACGTAACGAACGTGGAAGGGGCTGCACCCGCCACTACGGAAGTAGTAGCGGATACCAGCACCACCACCGGTCAGGACAATCCTTCCGAGGGCGTAAAACAACCCGGGTCGATGCTCGACGCGGTGCAGCAGGCGCTGAAAAGCGAACCTGCCGCCGCACCCCAAGCACCGGCCCAGGCCGCGGAGTCGCCGAACGCCGAAACTGGAAAAACCGGAGAACAGCCGGCCGAGGAACTGGACCCCTACAAGGGTCTGCCCTTTGCCCAGCATCCGCGGTTCCGCCAGCTGCTGAAGTCCGATCGCGAAGGCAAAGAGCGTATCAAGGCGCTCGAAACCGAGAACGCGGACCTCAAGAAGACGGGCGGCACGCAGCAGGAAGCCGTGCAGCGTTTCACTGCGTTTTCCCAGGCCGTGCGGGAGACGGGTCTGGAAGCCCAGGAGGTCAATGACGGCTTTGCCATCATGGCCGCCATGAAATCCAACCCGGAGCAGGCGCTGCAGCTGCTGCAGCCCTACTACGATGCACTGTTGCAGGCGACCGGCCGAGGAAATCTCGACCCGGATCTCCAGCAGCGGTTCAACGACGGCCTGGTAGACGAGGCGACGGCGCGCGAACTCCAGCAGCAGCGGAGGCAGAACCAGCATCTGACGCAGCGCACGGCGGCGCGGTCCCAAGCGGACATGCAGGCCGAGCAGGACCGCCAGGTGCAGGCCCGGACGCAGCAGGTGGTTTCTGCGGTGTCCGAGTGGGAAAAGGCTTGGCAGGGCAGTGATCCGGATTTCCAGAAGAAGCACCCGCTGGTGGTCCGTGAGATCAACTACCTGATGACGACCGAGGGGTACCCGGCCGACGCCAGGGCAGCGACAGCGATGGCCGAGAAGGCCCGCAAGGAAGTCGATGCCCGGCTGAAGACGATGCTCCCGCAGAGGCAGGAAGTGCGAACGGTAACTGGCGGTGCGACTGTTGCGACCGTCGCTCCGAAGCCGAAGTCCATGGGTGAAGCCATCCAGCTTGCGGCCCGGGGCCAGTACCAATCTTCCTGAAGGAGTATGAACCATGCCTTTTACCGCTGAGCAGCTGACCAACATCGGCAACGCCGCGCTCGATTTCCACATCCGCGGCGGTGCCCACTCCAACATCCTGCAGGCGCGCCCGCTGGTCAAGGCGCTGGAGTCCCGCAAGAAGACTTTCCCCGGCGGCAAGGAGTTCATCACCACGCCGGTGAAGGGCCAGTACACCACCACGGTGCAGGGCTACTCGCACGACGACGAGGTTTCCTACCAGAACCCGGCGAACATCAAGCGCGCCCAGGCCAAGTGGTACGAAATGCACTCGGGCATCAACGTCACGCTCACCGAACTGAAGGTCGACGGCATCTCCGTCGTCGACTCGATGGACGGCGCCGAGACGACCAACCACAGCGAGCGTGAACTGACCGTTCTCACCGGCCTGTTCGAGGACAAGCTGGAGGACATGTCGGAAGGTACCGCCCGCTCCATGGACGAGATCTTCTGGCGTGACGGCACTCAGGACAGCAAGGTGATCCCCGGCATCACCAGCTTCATCCTGGACGCTCCGACGACCGGCACGACCTTCGGCATCGACCGCACCGTGAACACCTGGTGGCGCAACCGCGCCAACGTGGCGATCGACGCCGCGACGGCCAGCAACCAGAACACGGTCAACGTGCTGCAGAAGGAATTCCGCCAGCTGCGGCGCTACGGCAAGGGCCCGACCCACATGTTCGCGGGCTCCGACTTCATGGACGCCTTCGAGAAGGAACTGCGCTCCAAGGGCAACTACACCCTGGAGGGTTGGGCCAAGGGCGGGCGCATCGACGCGTCCATCGCGGACATCGCCTTCAAGGGCCTGGAGATCGTCTACACGCCGATCTTGGACGACCTGAGCAAGTCGAAGTACTGCTACGCACTGGACCTCGACGCCATCCGCCTGCGTCCGATGGACGGCGAGTGGATGAAGAAGCACACGCCGGCGCGTCCGCCCGAGAAGTACGTCCTGTACCGCGCGCTGACCAGCACCGGCGGCCTCATCGCCAACCAGCTGAACACCAGCGGCGTGTACGCGATCCTGTAAGCCGTGGGAGCAGGGGATCTGACGGAGGGCGGTAGCCCCGCCCTCCGTTCTTTTTCGGCTCCCGCATCACCCAAGGAGTCCTGACATGCAAATGTACAAAGCTACCATCCGCCCGGGCGGCCAGGTCACGCACGAAGTCCCGCGCGACAACCTGACAGCTGCCGAGGTCATCCTGCTCCGGCACATCCACGGCGACGACGCCGTGCTGCACCTGGGCCGGACCAAGACCAGCACCAAATTCAAGCGCGACGCCGAGCGCGACCGCCTGGTGGCCGCCTACGGCGACAAGCCGGTGGCCGCAGCGTTCGGCAGTTCGTTCGGCGCCGGTCTGCCCGAGGAAGTGCCGACCGACTGGCTGAACAACCGCGAGCAGAAGGCGCCCGAGGACAACCCGCTGCAGTAAGGCGGTAGCAGGACCAGCGGGGCTTCGTGCGCTATGATGGCGTCGAAGCCCCGTTTCTGTTAGGGGATCAGGGAGAAGAATGTGGCCCGCAATGTGACACTCAACGAATTGGTGGAGCGGGTGCGCGCCGAGTCGCGGATCTCGACCGCCAACTCCCGCAGCGTCGACAACCGTTCGAATGTCGAGCAGATCATCCGGCGTACCCAGGAAGAACTGTACGACAAGTACGACTGGCCGCATCTGAAGATCAACAAGGACGACGCGACCAAGACACTGGCGGCAGGGCAGCGCTACTACGATTTTCCGACGGATCTCAACGTCGAGCGCGCGCTGTCGCTGTGGCACAAGTACGGCGGTATCTGGACGCAGTTGCCGCAAGGTGTGGGCCCGGCCGAATACTCTGAGCAGGACAGCGACACCGACGAACGCTCGGACCCCGCGATCAAGTGGGACATCTCCGACGGGCAGCAGTTCGAAATCTGGCCGTTGCCCGCGTCCGACGGCGGCCTGGTGCGATTCGAAGGCACGCGCAAGCTGACGCCGCTGATCGACGAGAACTCTCGCGCCGACATCGACGACATCGTGATCGTGCTGTCGGCCGCGGCTGAGATCCTGATGGCCAACAACCAGAAGGACGCGCAGGTGAAACTGTCGCGGGCTGCGGACCGTATCGCCACGCTGCGCGGCCGGCTGGTCTCGCAGAAGCGCCTGGTGTTCTGCGGCAACCAGCCGCGGACCGGTCGTGAGACGATCATCCGCGTGCCGAAGGTTTCGCTGTAATGAGCTACACCTTCATCAAGGATTTTCGCACGGGCATGGACCGCCGTCGCCCGATCTCCGCGCTGGAGACAGGCGCACTCTACACGGTGGAGAACGCGCACTTCACGCGCGGCGGTGACATCGAGAAGCGCAAGGCTTTCGTCAGCAAGTACACGCTGCCCGCAGGTACGTTTGGCGCCTGGGGCATCAACTCGATGCTGTACGTGTTCGGTTCAGCGGCCGATCCCGGCGTGCCGGTCGGCGTGAACTACCAGCGGCTGCAGTCGCCGGATGGCCAGGCGATGACGGCGTTCCTCGACGCGACCAACTTCGACGGCAAGATCTACGCGATCGCCGAGTTCGGCGCGGGCGTGGTCTACCACTTCTACGACGGTGTCCTGGTGCAGGATTGGTACGCGGGCGTTGTGCGCGCCAGCATGACGGATACCGATGGTATCGCGGCGCACCTGGAGACTTTGTTGGACGCCAGCGGCGTGGTCACTGCGTCGCGCGCGGGCTCGGTGCTGACGATCACCAAATCCACAAACGGGGGCTTCGATATTGAAGCCTCAACGCAGAACGTCACCGGCGGTACCGACGACCAGACGCTGACGCTGGCGCGCACCACGGTCGGGGTGGATGAGGTGCTGGGTACCTGCCAGTTCACTGTCATCGACGGCACCGTAAGTGCGGGCGTAAATAAAATTGTCGAAGTGAAGCTGCAGTCTATTACGCTGTGTACCAACATTGATTACGGCCTTAGCGCTGAGGTCACCGCGCAGTCCGTAGCGGATGCCATCAATGCGGGGGTTAGCACCCCCGACTATACGGCGTCCGTGCAGGGAGCTACCGTTGTTATTTCGGCACTGCCGGGTACCGGTTCGACTACCAACGGTTTTGTGTTGTATGTCGAAGTCGCGGGCGATGTGATCATCACTGAGGGCGGGTTTACCGTTACCGGGGGTACCGCCAGCGCGGGCGTGAATCAAGTCACGTCGGTAAAGGTTGCGGGCGTGGTAATCACCAGTGGCGCTATCGACTGGACCACGAGCAATGAGGACACCGCCGAGGCGATCGCTGCGGATATTCGCGCGGTGGGCGGTGCGTACAACGCCAAGGCGGCCGGCTCCCGGGTGTTGATCGGCGTAAAGCAGGTAACATCTACTTTTCCAAACGATCGACTGGTTGAAGTTTTGACGGCCGGTGATGTCACTGTGGGGACGCTGATTTTCGTAGATACGACTGTTTCGGCGGTATCGGGGGGCGTCACCGGCGTGGCCGAGGTATGGACGGCCACGGTGGGCGGTACGTTTGAGGTGGGCGACAAGTTCAACATCTCGATCGACGATGTGAATTACGGCTATGTCGGTAACCCGACGACCAAGGCGCGCACGGCGCTCACGCACAAGTCGAAAGTCTACGCGACCGCCGGCAGCTTGTTGCAGTTCAGCGGCGTCAACACCGCGACGGGGTGGAACTCGGAGAATGACATCGGCGCCGGTTTCGTCAACATGGCCAACAACGACTCCGGCTCGCAGGATGTTGTCGGAATGGAGGTCTACCAGGGCAACCTGGCGATCTTCTCGCGGCGCAGCGCGATCATCGAATTCGTCGATCCGGACCCGACACAGAACCGGCAGCTGCAGACGCTGAAGCGAACGGGCCTGCGGGCACCGCGCGGCGTGATTGCGGTGTCCGACCAGGATGTGCTCTATTTCTCGGACAGCGGCATTCGGTCCCTCCGCGCGCGCGACTCATCGAACGCCGCGGCCGTCGAGGACGTGGGCACGGCGATCGACCCGCTGGTCCGTTCCACTGCCAACGCACTGGCTCAGGCGGTCGTCGAGGCCGCGGTCGCGGCGGTAGAGCCGCGGGATGGACGGTACTGGCTGATCCTGGGCGGCACGATTTTCGTGTTCTCCTATTACCGAGCCAGCCAGGTGACGGCGTGGTCGTTCTACACACCGGGCTTCACGATCAGCGATACGGCCGAAATCGATGATCGGCTGTATTGCCGCTCCGGCGACACGATCTACCTCTACGGCGGTGACAGCGGCGAGGTCTATGATTCGTCTACCGTCACGGTGCAATTCGGTTTCCAGCATTTGGATAAGCCGGCGACCGCCAAGAATCTGAAGGGGTTCGATTTTGACGCGGAGGGCACCTGGGCGGTCAAGGTCTTGGTCAACCCGGAGGATCTGGCCGAGCATGTCGACATGGGCACGCTGGTGGGCCTGACGTATACCCCCTCCTATGCCAACACCGCGGGAGAGGCTACGGTGACTCATTTTGCGCCGCAGCTGGTCTGCAGTCAGGCAGGTTACGCTCGGATCAGCAACGTGGCGGTTCACCACACGGGTGCAAATACCGAAACGTGATAGGATTTGTCAAGGGTTAGGAGACGGGGATGTGTAAGACGCCGAAAGACAATTCCGCCAAGATTGCGCGCCAGCAGGAGCAGGAGCGTCAGGCGAATATCCGCTCGGGCACTGCGCGCATCGACAGTACGTTTGCGGGTTTCGACGACGATTTCTACAAGGGGCGGCAGCAGTCCTACCTGGATTACTACCTCCCCCAGCTGGAAGATCAGCGGAAGCAGGCCAACGAGAACCTGGTCTTCAACCTGGCGCGCACCGGCAACATCGACAGCAGCGCGGGTGCGGATGCAGCAGGGGACCAGACGAAGGCGTACAGCCTGCAGCGCGGCCAGATCTACGACCGGGCGCTTGGCGAAGGCCAGCAGGCTCGAGCGGACGTGGCCAACACCCGCTCGGAACTGATCCGCATGCTTGAGGCGGGGGCCGGCGTCGGCAGCACCGCCACGACCGCCGCGGCGCGGGCGCAGTCCCTGTCGGCGCCGCCGCCGTATTCACCGCTGGCGGATCTCTTCGCCCAAGGCACCGGGTTCCTGGCCAATTCGGCGCAGCTGGAGGGGATGGGCTATCCGGGCGTGGGCGTCGGCCGCTTCACCGAGCGCAACCCCTCCCGTTCAGTCCGGACGATCTAAGGAGTCGGCATGTGCTACAACCGTGAAATATTGACGGGCACCCCGGAAGAGGCCTACGCGGCCTACCAGCGGAACCCCAACAACAAGTACACGCGGCAGGCCTATCTCAGCGTCGGGCAGCCGCGGCTGTATTCGTCCGACCCCAATGCGCCGGTCCCGGGTGATCCGCTGCCCGCGCCCGCGGGGTCTCAGGCCGCACCGCTGCCGCCAATCGACCTTTTTCAGCGGACGCGAGCGCCGACCGCAGCCGCTACCAGCCCTTCGCCGATGGCTAACCGGGGCAGCATTTCGTCTCTGTTTCAGGCCCGGGCACCGGGCGCATCCGTTCGTTCCGTGGGGTAAGCCATGTGTGACCCGCTCAGTGCAGCTGCAGTCCTGACCGTAGGCTCGATCGCCGCCAACCAGGTGGCCGCGAACAAGGTGACGGGCGCGCGCAACAGCCGCATGGCGGCCGAGGCCCTGCGGCAGAAGGGCTACCAGCAGGACGCCAACCTGATTAATGCCGAAGCCCAGCAGGGCCAGGCGGCGGATCAGCAGAAACAGAACATCGCCACCGAGCAGGTGTCTCGCGAGCGTGCGCTGGCCCCGGCCGCGGACGTGGGCACTGAACTGCCGACTTCCGGCAGCGCGCCGATTGAGGTCAAAGGGGCTATCGCGGAGCAGATGGCGGACGCGCTGGGCAAAGCCCGGCAACAGATTGGCGCGCAGGCGCGGCTCGGGGCCTACGGCGCCAACCAGTTCAACAATTCGTTGGCGCTCAACCGGGCGCAGAGCGATCTCGGCACCGTTCAGAACTTTTCGCAGGGCAGCAGCAGTATCCTGCCGTTCGAACTGGAAGCGGCCAACCAGGCAGGTAGCGGCTGGCGCACGGCCGCGGATCTGATGCGCCTGGGTGGCACGGCCGCAGGTCTGTATGGGTTGACGGCGATGGCGCCGGCCGCTGCGGGCGCGAGCCTCGCCACCCCCGCGACGACCGTGCCCAGTCTGAGCAGCGCCGCCGGGCTCAGTGGTGCCACGCCGATGACGCTCGGCGCTGGTGTCCCGGCCGTGGGTACGGCCGCCGGTTTCTCGGGTTTGTCGCCGCTGACGGGGCTGTTCGCCACGCGGGTGCCACCCATGTACGCGGGGATTCGATAATGGCTCGTCGGACGGTTCAGAATCCGCTCTACACGGGCGGCTACAACGACCCGGCGCTCGGCGTCGGCGCGCAGAATATCGCCGCGCTGCTGTTGGGCGGGGAAAGTCCCAACGATGCGGCCGCGCGGGAATCCGAGATGGCGCTGCGCGCGGCGCAGAGTGATCTCTACGGCGCCCAGGCCAGTAAGGCGGGCGCGGAAGCCGGGCAGATCCGGCAGACGACGGACGCGCGCGCGAGCCCCTACGGCATGATCGCCAGCAGCCTGGGCCTGGACCCGGCAGGCACCGAAGCGTTCCTGACCGGACAGCCGCTGCCGCCCGGGGTCAGCATCGACCCCCGCATGGCGGCGCGTGCGCGGGCCCTGATGCAGAACGTCGGCAACGTCATCTTGGGCGGCGGGCAGCAGAAGGTCGACGACATCACCAACTCCGGCATCCGGCTGCAGCAGTTCAACGAATTGCAGGGGGGCCTGGCCCAGCCGGCGGAAGTGGGCCGCGAGCAGGCCGCGTTGGCAGGTGATGAACTGGTTAAGGAAAGCGGTGGGACGATCTACGACTTGTTCGACCCGAAAGCCGCGTTCACGACCACGGATGTCGGCCGCTCCACGATCAACGAGAACAACGCCCAAGCAGGTGCGCAGAGTGCGCTGGCGGGCAAGTACCGTGCTGAGACGGCTGAAACGCAGGCCAAGACCGGGGCCTTGACCGGCCCTGCGGCCGCGGGCGTTCCGGGCGCTGGCCTGGGGCCGGCGCGCATCATCCCGGGCACGATGCTGACCAAGCTCGGCGAGCAGTCCGGGATGGCCGACACGCTCGATCGACTGGTGTCGACCTACAAGGACGACTTCGGCGGTAATCCCGCGCTTGGCGGCGCGGAGAACTGGGCGGGGCTACTGCTGGGTGACGACGCGGGTGGCGCGCTCGGTATTACGCCAGGGCAGGCGCAGTGGTGGCAGGACTACCAGAGTTGGAAGAACATCACGCGCAACGATCTCTTTGGCTCCGCGCTGACGGCCAAGGAAGGCGAGGAATTCGACAAGGCCGCAATCACACCCGGCATGGCGCCGGATCAGATCAAGCGTAACCTGCAGCGTCAGCAGGTGCTGGCGCAGCGCGCGGTGACGAAGCTGAAGCGGTCGACCGCCATCAACTACCGCAATCCGGAGGCCGTGGATGAAGCCACCGGCGGTAAGGGTTGGGGGCCTGCACCGGCGGCGCCCGCGGCTCCTGCTCCGGCTGCGACTGTCCCGCCGGGCGCCGTGCAGATGCTGAAGCAGAATCCCGCGCTTGCCAAGGACTTCGACGCCAAGTACGGTGCCGGCGCCGCGGCCAAGATCCTCGGGGGCCGCTGATGCCGAATCCGTTCGATAAGTTCGACGCGCGCACTCAAGTCGCGCTGACCAACGGGCCGCAGCCGGCGAACCCGTTTGACCAGTTCGACGATCTCGACCAGTTCTCGACGCCAGTGTCCGTCGATGCGCAGCTGGCCGCTGTCGACGCCCAAGACCCGGTGCGCGCCACGGCGGCCGAGCCGTCTTTCATCGACCGGGCGCTGCGATCGACCGCGCTGACGGGCCGCGCCGCCGCCGAGGGCGTCATGGGCCTGCCGCTGCTGGCCGGGGATCTGCTGACCCACGCGGTCAACTACCCGCTGGAGGCGGTCACCGGCAAGACCATCATGCCGCCGTCCCAGTCGGTGGCGGCGATGCTGGACATGGCGGGCGCGCCCCGACCGGAGACTTCCACCGAGCAGCTGGGATCGGCGATCACCCGGGGCATCACGGGCGCGGGCACGGGCGTAGGCGCCAGCCAGCAGCTGGCGCAGGTGGCCGGGCGCACCGCGTCGAATGTCGGCGCGCAGCTGGCCGCGCAGCCGGGCCTGCAGCTGGCCGGCGGTGTTACCGGCGCTACGGCCGCCGAGGGCGCGCGCCAGGCCGGCGCCGGTCCGGTGGGGCAGATGGTGGCCGGGGTGGCCGGTGCGGCCGCGCCTACGGCGCTGCCGGCCGTGGCTGCGGCTACGGTGCGTGGCGTGGCCCGGGGTGGCCAGCAGGGCGCGCAGACGATGCAAGGGAATATCCAGCAGTTCGAACGGGCCGGCACGACGCCGTCGTTCGGCCAGGCCACAGAGGGCCGGGCGGCGCGTGCGGCCGAGAGCCTGTTGTCGAAATTCCCCGGCGGTGCTGGGCGCATGGCCGGCGCCGCGCAGGCGCAGCAGGCCCAGTTGGGTGCGAACATGGACCGGGTGGCGAGCGGGTTGTCGCCGACGGGCACGCAGACTTCTGCGGGCCGAGCCATCCAGGGCGGCATCACGCAGGATTTCATGCCCAGCCAGCGGGCTGTGCAGAACCAGCTGTACGCCCGTGTGGATTCGTTGATCCCGCCGCAGTCGCCGGTTCAGGTCAGCAATTACGACGCGATGCTGACTCGCTTGGTGGGTGGCATCCCGGGCGCACCGGCCACCAGCGGCACAGCGTTGGTCAGCAACCCCACCGTGCGCGATCTGTATGTGGCCCTGCAGGCCGACGCGCCCAGGGGCATGATGCGTTACGAGGCCTTGAAGGGGCTGCGGACGCGACTCGGCGAAATGATCGCTGACGGCGGCCTGCGCCCGGACGTGTCGGGGCAGGAACTGCGCCGACTCTACGGCGCCCTGACGGACGATTTGACGGCCGCGGCGCAGGCCGCT
>Ga0247824_10000041_pt1 | contig 45995 bp, 64 predicted proteins | sample 13C_PalmiticAcid_FD_194412 | JGI IMG/M metagenome (GOLD analysis project Ga0247824, IMG submission 194412) | Soil microbial communities from agricultural site in Penn Yan, New York, United States - 13C_PalmiticAcid_Day48 | ecosystem: Environmental > Terrestrial > Soil > Agricultural land...
ACAACAAAAAAAAAAAAAAAGATGGTGTGAGGTCGAAGGTGAGATAAAGGTGCTTAGTTGTCGACAATTGCAAGCCCAACCTCTCTTGGATCCTTACTCTTGAGGCCTCCGATCTCCGCACATCGTTGCAAAGATTGGATCTCCTTGGATTCTTCAGCCAGTTTGTGAAGGTCATCTTGTGCGGCAAGAATGAGTTCCGATTTTGCCTGCAATGAAAGCAACTCTCGATCCGGGTGGCTGCCATGCGGATTGTTCATGAGCTTGGACGATTCATCTGTCGCGAAATGACAAAGTCCATTGACATTTAGATACCCATCATATCTGCGAGATCCCATGAGGCACTTTCAAACACATAACAGTAATAACGGTACTCACATTTCTGAAGGAACTCGTCGATTTTGCGCTCCTTTGTGGCTCCCCAAAGGGCTGTCTCGACTTTTTGGATTCTCCTAGATAGCGGTCCTGCAACAACGTCGGGCTGACGATGGCGGTGTTGGTGGCCATGTTTGCCACTGGTATGGGTTACCTGGGCGGGCTGGAGGGGCCTTGGAGGGTTCGCAGCATCCTCTGTAGCATCCTCTGTCGGACCCTCGGCCTCGTTGGTAGTTGTTAATGGCTTTGGAGCAGGAGGCGGTACGAGCAACTTCTCAAGAGCACGCAGTCTCAGAGCAAGACTCTCCAAGTCCTGTAGGTGCTGCTCTTCTTCAGTTGGTGTTGTCAAGTTCATTGGTGTTCCGTTGGATGTAACTGCTGACATGATGCTGGTTCCTTGCTCCTGTCGTTCGGTTGTCTCTGTGATGTCTGAATGACGCTTGGTGGGCAGGGGTATGGTTGATGGGGCGTCTTCTGGCGTCCCCGAGGTGGCATGGCTCGTGGGGAGAGGAGCAGTGGCTTGATTTGCACATGATTGTCATGGGAGAATCTTTCAAGCACGTTCGTTGCTGCAAGCACCACCATTGGGGAGCGGGTCACACAAAGCATCCGAAGAGCTGGCACAATCGATTGTCAGTCTTCTTGCGACAAAATCCACTGGCAACTGACAGTCGTCCGTTGTAAGCGGTCATAAACTACAGGGGGTCCATGCTTTAATCGGGCTACATAAAGTCATCGAACTCGTCGTCATACTCATTGCTGTAGTCTCTCGTGTCCACCACGGTATTGACCTTGGCTGCCGCTAGCGAAGGCTTGGAGCTTCCTTTCTTCTTGGTCTTTTGAGCTTCTTTAGCCGCCTTCTGCTTCTCGTTCGCCACTGTTGTTAGGGTGCTAGCAAACTTGCGCACATCCACATCACGACATGCTTGTCCTTGGCCGAGTTCGCGGAAAAGTCCATCCAGGAACGACACGTACAAGCCTTGTTTCTATAACATGTTCATATGATGTACCACCAATAGACAGGTCAGTCTCCCCCCCTTCCAATAGTGCAGCTGACGTGCAAAACCGTGTGATATCTTGCTGTGGTCGTTACCTCGTGCTTCTGGATAAGTGTCACAAGTGCAGTGGTGAACTCGTTGAACTCCTCCTTGGTCTTGGGCTTCATAGTCTCCAATTGACTAGTGCCAGTAGCTATTCAAGAAAGCCGATGCATGCTGTGAGTTTCTCCGAACATGTTGGTTTGATCGTTCGAAAAAAACTGGACACTAGGTGACAGTGAGCGTCCGAGGTATTACCTCCGGTAACCTTGACACCACCAAAGAGATCAGCAGCGTTGGCGATATCAGACTCAATCATGGCCTTCTTCTCGCGCTCGAGACGCGCTTGCCTCTCTTCCTCTGTCTCATCAGCAATCTATGTTGTTCACCATGAGATATGGTTAGATGCCTCAACTCTAATGCCTCGGTCTCCATTGTAGTGAGGGATATCTGCTGGATGATCGTCTAACCATTTTTTCCTCTGCAGCTAGCTTCTTGCGCTCGGCCTCAGCCTCGCGTTGAGCAATCTTTTCGGTCAGGGTCAGCTTCTTGGGCTTGGCAACTGGTTTAACCTCTTTCTCCTCCTCGGACTCGCTGCTGGCATCCCACTCTTCCTAACAATGTTGAAATCCTTGGTGTTAGCCTCTTGTCCTAAAGGTATCGATGGAGGTGCATTCTGTTTCGAGTGATGGTTCGCCACAATTCCGAAAATCCTCGGTGTGGTATCTATCCGTGGTCTATTGCTCACATGTTACTGAATCCATGTCACTCGAGAGATATGAACACTTCAGCGTTTCGTGCAAGAGTTTCGACAACCGTTCACGAAGCTTCTTTGCTCAGGCTGAGAGCCATGGTGGGGATGGGCGTCATCTCACCTTGATGTCGTCTTCCTCGACGTCTTCATCATCCCATTGCTTCTTGGTGGGGATAGAGGGTGCCTCAATTGCGTCTTCGTTTTCTATTCGAAACAGAAGAAGAAAAAACCGAGAGATACGTTAGACCCTTTCACTCAGCAAGAACCCTTTTCCAGTCCACGTTTTGCCAGACGTGCGGTTGAGTTTCCCGAGGGATCTCGAACGATGCCAGAGTAGGCGCCGCATACAACAAAGCAGCATCAAGTAGAGCTCATTCCTGATACGCACCCCAGTCGGACATGGCTAAGTTGATGCGCAGAGGTACTGTGGTGGTGTTGTGAGAAAAGAGGGGTCGCCGTGAAGAAAAGAAGTGCATGCGTAAACAGCCATTGTTTTGACCTGTAAGGCTTAAGGGGAATCAAACCACCACAGCTGTGTGTCTTTGATCCATTCCTCTGCCTCCTAGGCGCCTGCCTGTCTCCTTGTCTTCCACAGGCAATGGATACCACCTATCGCATCGGATCCAACACCTTTCTCCTTCTGCCTGCAGTAATGCTCTCACGCAATTGTTGCTTTCGCTGCCCTTAGCAGACCGCTTAGCTATTCGTGGAGGCCTCTCCACATGTGAAATATGAATGTCGTTATGGGGTGTTCAATTGAGCAATCGGATCCGGATATCGGGGTTGTCAACCCCGATTCAGCGGCTATATCTAAGCACCGTGAACCTTGAGGTCGTGGTGCACGTTTGCATGTGTGCCAAAGAGGTGTGTCGATGACACGTGCACCTTACCCATATAAGGCCGCGAACGCACATCTCACACCCCTCACTTCCCGAACGACATCACTACCCTTGGTAAGACTATGCAAGTGCTTTCTTCACGACGTGATCATCGGAATCCCTCAGCATCTCTGGATCCTAGGCTGCTCTCGTCTCTGCCTCGCAAGAACTAAAGGATGAGCGATCGCAGGAATCAAAACGTTTATTGACCTCTTCGACTGATCTCTGTGGTTACTCGGTTCTATTAGCTATCCATTCCACGACAACTGGAGGTCTCGGACAGACGGTATCACACTGCAGGAAACCAACCACAAACAGGCGTCAAAGTCACCATGAACAACATCAAACTCGCACTCTTATCCATCCTCTTTCTCGGCGTGGTGGTCCTTGTCTCCTTCATCACCAAGAAGCTTTCAGCATTGAGGGACCCCTTGCAAGTCTGGGAGGCTCTTAACAACATTGGGCTATTGCCTATCCGCGTGAGGGCATGGATCTTCTCCACTGTAGTCGGGTTTGCCAACCCTTACTCTCGATCCATCAACTTCCGTATCACGGAACTTAGAAAAGGCAAATCATGCGGAGTTATGAGGGTAATGGGCACACTGCTTTTTTGATCCGCTTTGGATTAAATGAACGGGGCCTGAAAATTGAGTGAGAAGACTAAAAAAACCCTGGCCTACACATCTCATTATGGTTTGATAGGAAACCAAGAGCATCTCGAACCCTTTCCGATGCGTACATGCAGCGGCACTGATCACCTTTGGGGAGACAGTTGGAGGTCTCGCTGTCTTCACGCTTCTTGGAAAGAAGGATCGGGCTATCCTTACCAACATCAATGCCGAGGTACTGAAGACTTCTGGATGATGCGGAAAAAAGGAAGCGACTCTTATGACCTGCTTGTTTGGCATTTTTGCTAATCAATCGTCCTCTCCACAATGCTTCATGTTATCGATTTTTTCTAGTACATCAAAGTCTCTCGTGGGCTGTTGACTGCCAGTTCTGTCGTTCAACCATTGAAAGACAGGGATGTCAAGGAGGTTGTCAATGAGGTCCTTATCAAGAACGCTGCCTTCGAGACTGTTGCAAAGTTGACATTAACGTGGAGAGTTGATCTCAAGGATGCTTAATGCATCATCAGTAGGCTCCAGGCGTACACAAGAGCACAAATACCAACATAACGACTTTACGATAACCAATCGACATAGAGATCAACCCCATGTAGCATGTTCCAATGAAGCAATGTCAATCACAAGGCAACGATCATGACCATTTGGTATTGCAATGCATTTATTGAAGGCCTTAATGTCCAGTTGGTGCTGGATAAAAGAAAAACGCGATGGCGATAATGATGTATGCGCCTAGCAACATGACACCCTCAAGCCAGTTCGACTCTCCATCCTGGATCAAGTAATTGACGATCAAGACGGCGACAAACAGGATACAGGTTTCGAATGTGTTGAAGAACAATGTCATAGGTTGGTCGATGACCCACCCGATAATGACCATCAGAGGTGTCACAAACAGTGCGATCTGCATCGACGAGCCGATAGCAACACCAATTGCCAGGTCCATCTTGTTCTTCATGGCCACAGAGACAGCTGTTACATGCTCGGCGGCATTGCCAACGATCGGTAGCAAGATGAGACCGATGAACGTTGGACTGATTCTCCAAGCCTGCGAGAGACCTTCAATGGATCCAACGAGAAACTCTGCACAGATTGCCACAGCGATTGTGACAACAAAAAGCAAGGCGACTCCCATCCACATCGGAAGCATTGATACTTCTTCATCCTCGTTTTCAGTGGCATACAAGTGAGTATGGGTCTTGAGCTGGAAGAGCAGGTACAGAGCATAGACCACCAATAGGACGATCGATGTGCCGTAGGATAGGTGTTTGATGTTGGCTGTTTGGTCGATCTCATCTGCAGTTGCAACGAAAGCGGTCGGTACCATGAGAGACATGCACGAAAGAGCCAATAGTGAGGCAGACGTCTGAGCTGCTGTCTGGTTGAATGTTTGGGACGTATATTTGAGGCCTCCGCAAACAAAGCAGAATCCCAGAACCTATCCAGGTCATCATTCAAATCATATCATGTAAGTAAAGAAGGAAGGAGGATTGGTGTAGAATGAAGAGTGCCTCCTTTTGACAGTCTTTTTCTTACCAAGAGCAAGTTGGAAAGGACCGAACCAAGGACCGAGGCTTGGACCACCTTGATCTGTCCTTCTTTCAACGCAATGATTGACAAAATCAACTCGACTGCGTTCCCGAATGACGCGTTCAATAAAGCTCCGATATTCTGTGCAAGGATATTGAACGTTGAGAGCGAAGATATTAGCTTAGCATCTGCACACGTACCATCAGTTTCTTAGCGTCTCTCTCTCTTGTCATACCTCGCCAACACTCATCGAGATCTCTTCAGTGGCATATCCAAGGACTAAGGTGCAACGCAGGTGCAGCGCAGAAGGTAAGTGAAGTTCTAGCCATAACCCTTTTACTTTATGCTGCTCTAAAACAAGGTTCTCCACTTACGCTTGGCCAGGGGGATGATAGCTATGAAGTTGAGGGTGAAAACCGTGGCTGGTGCCCAGTGCAACTTTTCAGCAAGGATGCCCAGTGGAATAAAGAGCAAAAGGATATTAAACTTGGTCGCGAACAGGACAGTCTTGAGGCATCCTAGGGTAGTGAGTGGCTGTTGGTGATGATTGAATACTCCTGGATGCGACCGAGCCGAGCGGCAAGTAACATTTCTGTCATCGGGGTCGTTAGGGAGAGCAATATAGCCAATATCAAGGGCGATGGGACGCTCAGCCATGGGTGGCGATGTTTGAATTGAAGTTACAAAAGAAGAGAAAGTGGACAGAGAGTAAGAGGAAGGAAAGCGTCAGAGAGTAGGAGAGTGAGAGAGGATGGAAGAAGAAAGAATGGTGGGTGAGAGTGAAAGAGAGGGGGGTGAAAAGGTGCGAAAGAGGAGGTGTGAAAGCAAGTGAGAGCCACAGGAGGCTTTCAGCCAAACTACTCAACTCCAAAGCGGCGTTGTCGGTCACATTGCAAGGCTCTCTGCCCGATGGTCTTCATTCCTCCAAACACTCAAAGGTGTGAGCCTTGCAGTGGCTAATATCCATCACTCAAGGCTGGACCATGTTGAATTGTGTGGCACAATTACATCTTGTTTGGAGCTTCTTGCCTCGTGTCTACGCCCATGACATACAGACTTCCGTCGGATGTAGATTGCCTTTGGGCCACGTGGTTCTTGCCTCCATCTTCCAGATACCCGCCAAAACCAAGGCTTACAGCTGTTTCCTCCTCCGGGTCCTCCGTCGCAGACGTTTCTAGCACAATGGTGGCCAAATACATCATATTAGGCCACGGTTGCTTTGCGAGCTTACCTCGCGAAACAACACTTGTGAACGTGCTCGCGGACACGCAGATCGAAACTTGGGTGCTTGAGATCACCTTCCCACTCAACACTACGAGGGGCATAAGGCAGAGTTGAGCGGGAAGAGGTGATCGTCTAGACAAGTTGAAGAGGTTGTGGAGCGACGAGGATGACTATCTGGAGTTTGTCATGGCTCTCCAAGTGACAAAGTACATCGCCAAGCGAAACAGAAAGTGATCTTACCCGAATATCCCGAGGTCATCTCGAGTGGTGCTGTTGCGAACGATCCACGGCCTAATCATGAGGAGTATGGTCCAAGGGAAGCTTAGTATCTGATATAGACACGTACTAGACAACAAGCAAACTTGTGATCATGCGGTTCTTTCTTACCAAGAGTACTGGCCTGTAGCAAAGAGCAAGGTTGCAAGGAGAGAGGCAGGTAGGAAGGAGAAAGCCAAGAAGGAAGGTAGGAAGGAAGGAAGGAAGGCAGACCTCCTCAGCAAGTGCCAAAAAGCGGGAACAACGCTGATGTCCTGTGGGTGTAGGGGTGTTGTGTCCACTTGCTTATGTGGCTGCCTTTCACTCCCTTATTGCATCCTCTTGTCTTGCCTTCCTGTAAATGCACCAACTTCCTTTTAGCCTTCAGTGCTGGATCGTGTCCCGAACCTTTCACTCGCGACCATGGCTTCCTACGATCCACAGCAACTCACTTGGAACACTGCCCACACCATCAATCGGGAGGGAAGGTACTGCTACTGTGGTCATGACAGACGTTTAGACGAACTCTCTCTCCAATGCAAAGGTACGGAGTCTATGAATCGCTTTTGAGCAAAGAGCGCGCGCGCGCAGATAGTCAGACAGAACCCAACCAAATAACCCGCGCCGTTTGTAACTCTGGATCAGGCTGCCAGAACTGGTTCCATGCATCATGTATAGAAGTATCCCTTGGTTCAGTAGTACCCTTTATCACCAACTACAAGTTTCTCTGCAAAGCATGCGTCGTGAAGCCAACTGGGAAAAACCAGCAACTTCAGGAGCCCAAGGAACCAGGGAGTGTACCGGAGTTCTTTGAGCGCGTCACTGCAGGATGGAAGGAGATTTGCGCCACCACCATCGCAAACCTCGTCATCCAGGAGTATCTCAAGGAAACCAGGAACCACCAAGGCTCAGGCCCAAGTAAGGAGCCTAGCGAGGAAAATATGTGGTCTATCAATGCGGACTACTTGGACTGGGAGGAACACAGGTACTATTTCAATAAGAAGGATCATATTCTACCTTATGTCGATCGTCACTGGAAGGCTCTTTGTACAGACCGAAGCAGGACTCAAACATGGTAACCCCAATCACTTTTTGTCGTCTAATCACACCCGTCAATGCCTGCAACTACATATCAATGTAAACAGCATCCATGACTGGACGTAGCACGACTAATCACGCTTCGAACCTTGTACCATAGGTGGGCGACACTCGGAAGCTGCCTCTACATATCCAAAGATGTGTTTGCGGCCACCGATGAGTTGGCGCGCTCAGCATCATCAGATTTCTGCCTTGTCAAGTTGAATCTTTGGAATATCAAGCCAGGACACATCTCAGTAAGTGTACGGTACTGAACTGCTGTTATGATGGACCCCTGTTGGACAAGTGCTTATTTCTTGTTATCCTCCTACCCCCGTACTGAATACTCGCATTAGAGTCATCAATCCTCGAGCTCAAAATCTCAGTCAAGTAAACCCCCGCGCGAAGGGAAAAGGAAGGCGAGTGCCGTGACAGGAAATCCGGACGAGCCATTGGGCAAGAAAACCACTGCCACTAAATCTGACAAGAAGTCAAAGGGCTCTTCATCAAGTAGTAGCCGTCGTCTCGCCACACCACCTGTCCTCCCTCAGACATCCTATATACTACCGAACGCTGTCGTACCTGCCAAGAGCGGAGAAAACATCGCAGCTTTCAGCACATCCACTGAGCACCCTTACAATCGCCATCGGTTCAAGTACGTTACTTGTGAAAGGGACCCACTGCTCCACTACATGATTTATCGTCAAACAGCCAACCCGATCTTGCCTGGAGTGCGGCTCTGTAGAGAGGATATGAGCCCTTATATGCTGATTGACGAGGAATGCATGACCATCACAACGGAAAAAGGCTTCCGAATGGTGAGAGCCAATTGTGGTGTACGAGAAGGCAAGTGGTACTACGAGGTGACGATTGACAGAGGCGGAGAACAACGGTTCGAAGGGCGCGATGGTGCCCACGTTCGACTCGGCTGGGCACGACGTGAAGGTAAGACACCTATCGCAGAAGTATCTTGGAGCGGATCTATATGTAAATGGATAGCAGACAACTCACACAGCCACGCGATTTAGCTACATTGCAGGCTCCAGTAGGATTCGATGCCTATAGCTACGGGTTTCGTGATACAACAGGCGAGAAGGTTCACATGTCAAGAGTGACACCCTTTGGAGAGTCTTTCAAGACTGGGGATGTCATTGGATTGTACATCTCTCTCCCACCTGATGGCAACGAAAAGACATTCTTCAAACATCGGCGACTCCGAAAGCCGTTCTACTTCAAAAAGGGGCAGCTCTATTTTGAATCTGTGGACTATTCACCTACAAAAAAATACATCGAGATGGCCGAGTATGAAGCAACACCCGTTAAGACGAACCTCGAAAAGCCGATACCGCCACCGATCATCCCCGGCTCAAAGATCATTATCTACAAGAACGGGATCTGCCAGGGCGTGATGTGGCAAGATCTGCTTGCGCTCTTACCCATTGAGCAAAACGCCAGCGAGAAGGATCAATTGCGGTTTGATGATGGAACATTGGGATACTACCCAGTCATTTCAGTCTACAGGAACGGAACAGCAACAGCCAATTTTGGACCAGATTTCAAGTATCCACCCAGTAACGACCCTGAGGCGGAAGCAGAGGATAAAGCCATCACAACGGAACAACGTGCCTGGCGTCCCATGTGTGAGCGGTGGGAAGAAATGCTGATTGAGGAATGCCTGATCGACCTTGTGGATGAGTTGGAACTGTGGGTATCTGAGCAGGCCAATCAAGACCGCGGATTACAGAGCGCAGCCACCAAACCCGCTATGGATGATGCATCTATGGTCGTCGATCAAGCAACACCTCAGGGAGATGATCATCGGAGAGAGGATTATGACGATGGTGAAATAAGTAGCAGTGGCCGGCTGGACCGATCCCATGCTTCTGGAAGGAGACGAGACAGCGAAGGTGACGACGATGAAGATGTGGATGGAGATGCTGATATGGACTCTGGGATTGAACGTGATCAAACGGGAGACGACGGCGATATTCGGGGCGGTCACGATGACGATGATAGCGAGGACGGGGACCATCACCGTAGGATCCATGAAGGGCACGGACGCGACGACATGGAATACTCTGGCGACGATCGCTTACGAGACGTGGAAATGTCAGGAAGGGACGATGATGACCACGATCATTTTTCCGAGAATAGCCATCATGGTAAAGATGGACATGGCCAAGGTCACAGAAGTCATGACGACTCGGATGACGACGATGGAAGTGAGGATGGAAGTGAAGTTGCGTATTACGATCGACCATGAGCCATTGCCGTGTCACAGCCATCATCATGATATAGCAACCTATGATAAAAGAGAGCTCACAGCCCATATATACTAGTTTCATCCCATTGAACCAATGGCTAACAATTTAGGTTTAGGTTCTACAAGCATAATCATGACGCAGGTGCCACACGCAACGGTCGTCAGATATAAAAAGGATCAAAAATGAAAGATAACCTTCATCAAACAACTTCGACAACCTAGCACACTTCGAAAATGGCCAGCCACGACACCACTCAGAACAAGCCCTCCACCATGGAGCACATCAAGGACAAAGCCAGCAACTTGGTTCACAAGGTCGCAAGCAAACTCCAAGGTCATGACGACACAACACATCAAACAACTTTGAACAGCACGGCAGACCCTCTTCATCATCAGAACCTAGCGGATCCTCGAAGAGAGAAGCGTGAAGGTGCTGCCGGTTCTTACTACCAGTATCAGGCGCCACAGCCGTTGCCACAGGAGCAGCAACATCAGCAGAGCGACAAACATTCCGGCCCTCTCCATACTGGCGCTGCACTTGCCGGCGCTGCAGTCCCTCATGGCACAACGACCGATCGCGCAGCCTACCAGAAGCTGCAACAGCAACAGGCTGGCATCCCTTCATCCATGGCACCCGTGACCGATACTCACGCCGCTTCAGGGCTCCATCACCATCCTGCCCCAGCTGGTCCCACAGGAACGACCAACGTGCCTACATATGCTCACAACATCGCCCCCACCGCTGCTGGGGTCGTCCCAAGGGCCTATGCAGCTGAGCAAGACCACGGTCTCCAACGCGATCCAGCTGCCGACAAGGACCATTTGCAACACCAGTATTACAAGAATCAAGCTGCCTCTGGTCTTCCTGTGAACACCAACAACAGCGCTGACCCAGTGAGCGGTCAGTCGGCACCTGTCCACAGCATCAATCCTGCGACCGTCTCCAACCCAACTGGCGCGACTGCACCAACTGTGCCAACCAACACTGTTCCGGCCATGGGTGCTCCAGGCACGACAACCGCTGCTGGAACACACATTCCTGGCGAATTCAATTCTGGCGCGAAAGCGAACACGGCTACCGGTCCCTTTGACAAGCCCGTCGACAACCACACTCCTTTCATCTAAGGTGTTTCCGTAATGTGAATGTTCAATAAAACAAGCCTGCCTCCTCCCTTACATACCCCACTCGCAAGACGTGGGAAGATGATAAGAGGGGGAGGATAATGACCACCTCTTTAAGAAAAGGAAACCACAATGAACAATCCAGTGAGTGCGACAAGAGTGTAGGTAGCGAACATGATCATCAGCGGAATTCATTATCATAGCCAAGGGAGATAGGCATCCAATAGAAGGTATAACTTCCCGCTCTGTTCTGTCCTATCTCACCTCTTCCTCCCTCCACCTCCACCTCCCCTCTTTCTCTTTCACTCTCTCTCAGGTTAACCGGATTGCGCCTTCACCCAGGACTTCAAGGGCGAAGGCAGACGTATCTCATTTCTGTATCAGTCCACCACGACCTTGTCGACTGCTAGCGCTCGTTCGCGATGCTGATGCTCCAGCGATGGACACTGTCGTCTTCTTTTCCGACAACAACTTGTAGTCCAGTACCGTCTGAACCTCCTGAATTGTATTCGTGTACGACGAAAGGGTCTCTCCACCATAGAGGAATCCGTACAAGAAATGAACGATCCATCCAGCCGAAAGTCCACTTAGAACCAGCGCGACAATGAAGGCTGCCCATTGAGGTTTGATCCAAAAGTACGCGATGATGAGTCCCAAGGTACCGATCAACATCAGTGGGAAGATCACTTTGAGTTCGAGATTAAAGCGTCCCTCTGCTTTAGCCTTGTGTTGGTTCAACACCAACAAGACCTGTTCCAATAGATCGATGCTGAGTCCCGTTTCCGGTGTGGTGGCGGTTGCACTGATGGATGTCGAAGAATCGGCCTGTAGCACGGCAGGCGTTCGATTTTGGAAGTGATACACTGCTGGCTTGAGAGTAAACTTGGCATTCACTCCAAAATGATCGCTCAAATTCTTGGCTCCCGAGCTGGGCGCTCCAATACCAGAAACCCGATCACGCACGACGACATCAACAGAGGTGCAGACCATCTCGGGTGTCTCTCTGAAAAAGATATAGTCGAGACGTTCACCGATAGGGTCGTTGGTCAAATAATTGAGCCAGGTATGTTTGGACCAGCTGTTGAGAGGTGTGTCGCAAGTGACACCCATGATACTGACTCCTTCCTCGGGGGTCAGTCCACTTGGGATAGGATTCCTCGGCTCAGGATGAAGTCGGATCCACGTGTCCGTTAGTCCTCCTTGCTTGAGCATCAGTTGTACAACAAAGCTGTTAGGTGCACTGTTGTAGTCCCCAAGCTATTGAAGCAGAAATGCAAGTCGAAATGTGAGTGACTAGAAGAGATGCGACAACCTTATAGGATACATCAGAGAAAGGGGGGATGGAGAGGATGCGAATGACCAGGGGGAGGTTTGATCAAGTGCGCGCTAATGGGCCAGTTGTGCATTGTCAACGCCAGCTTTGTGCCCCATGTCGTTTAGTTTTGTGTTCGTGTCCCCAGATGGGTTTGTGCTGCTGTTTATCCCTCTCCTGATCATTTCCTGATGTTCCTGACTGATCGTTGGCTTGCTCGGCAAGTGGAGTAATAAAGCTTACCGAGATAACATGACGTCCTTGCGATGTGGCGGCCTTCACAAGAGAGGCCATCTCCCAAGCTTCGCCAACACGGCAGCCCAGATAAGAATCCGGTGTGCCAACAGGATCATATCCCGCATGAAGCTATTCACACAGCACGAGACAAACGGTCAGTTGTCCATTGAGGTGATTGCGTTGGTTGTCGTGCAAGTTATGCAATGGTGTGAGAAAGAGAGTGTTTGCTCGACTTACATGGGTGTTAAAGACTTCGATTTCGCCACAGGTCGGGTGCACAATCGTGGCGCTTACACAGCACTTGCCCACATACCAGTCTCCATGGAAGAACTTGAAGGGATCACCGTTCAGTGCAAACCGCTTGATCATGGTGCTCACAATCGGGTACTTTGAGAGGACGACCAGACCAGATCCAAGGACTCCAGAGCGCCAGTGCTTTGTGTAAGGCAGGGTTTCCTGAACAAGCTCCTTGATTCGAAGGTAATCATCGTAGACCCAGACTTCCTGTAGACCCACAATGTCATAGCCTCGAGACGCATCCGCCAAGTACCTCCCAATGGCAGTCAGGCGGTCCTGACGATCTTTGGAGACGAATTTCAGACCCCTATGATTACATGGCTTCAGAGTGAGTATCGACCCCCTTTGCACAAGTCTGTGCGTGTTCAGGAGTCAGAATGAGAAGAGATCTCATCATACCAGCAGTTGAGGGTCAGGACAGAGAGAGTTGTTTCGCTGGCCATGGTGCCAAGTGAGTATTGGTGGGCGTGGGGATGAGAGAAGTGTGGAAAAAGTGAAGAAGGAAGGTGAAGGTGAGGAAGGTGAAGGTGAGGAAGGTGGGAGGTGTGGAGGAATCACCACGAGATGACTGCTGCAACGGAAAATCCTCACCCCCTTTATTGTGCAAATGCACTTGGTACACTGACAGCGACTTCACTGTCCTCCACGACGCAGCCGATCTATCTCTCGCTTCAGAGCCTCGTTTTCTCGCCGGAGACTTTCGTTCTCCCGCACCGCTGCCTGGAGCTGCCTGTCCGCAGGCTGGGGCACTTGGTCCTGTCGATGCATCGATCCTGTACCTCCACCCCCGTGCCCACTTTCATTTGGTCCCTTCAGTCCGAATCCTGCAAACAGCTCCGTCAGAACGTGTCGCTGCTGCTCATTCTGCCGATAGAGCGTTTCTAGATGGCTATACACGGATGGCGGTCCCAATGCCTCCAAGAGAGCTGGTTGGCCACGCAAAAGAGAGCCTGTCGGTGATGTTGTGGGAGTCGAGTAAGCAGAACCTGCTGCTTCCACTACAAAGACGCGACATATCAATGGTCAATGTCAATAAAGCTTGCCTCATACCAGATACGCCATAGTTGCTCGTTGATCAATATCTCACCTGTCAAATGATCCCCTGTGGACCTGCCTCCTTCAACACTGGATACCTGGAATCGGCTCCGCTTACTCTGTGGTCCTAATGCTCCATTCGAAGGGCTGGGTGTTCCCGTAGACGAGACTGGAGTGTTGCTGGAACCAGCCTCTGGGTGCAGGGCACTCGAGGTACTAGGTTCGACACTGAATCGAGAGATCCGTGTCGAAGAGTTCTCCCGCGTCAATCCAACATCTCCCGAAACCCTTGATAGTGAAGATTCCCTTGGCTGGGTCGTGTCTTGAGCACCCGCCAGCGTTGGAGGATGACTCCCTGCTCCATTGGTAATTGTTGGCGTACCCGAAACCGATGACGCGTGTGTATGATGGACTTCAAAGCGCGACTTTCGTTCTAATGATTGAACAATTGTCCCGCGATCAATATCCCAAGTCTGCTGTTGTTCCATTTGGATCAAATGGTCCTTTCAGACGCAATAACATACCTGAAGTAGGAAGCGCCTGTTCCGATGGTGTGCCGATACGAACACCCTCTAGCAAACCATCCACTGGTGAAGATGACAGACTACGAGAGGGTGATAAAAGAGGCTCGCCTGGCAACAATTTGACACTTGATGGTGCAGGCGAGACGACACTGAGAGATGTGTTGTTCACACTAAATCGTCCCTTTTTGACCTCGGACGGCGTCAAATGATCCGGAATTGCATGGGAAACACCCAGGCCTTGTAGCTGCTGTCCTGTCTGAATGGGTGCAAGACCCTGATTAGGTGAGCTGACAGCTTGAGGCGATAGCACAGCCTCCGGTGTACAGGGTGTAGCAGGTGATGCAGCGGGCGTGTCTGCGACCACAAATCGAGATTTTTTGAGCGGTTTGTCTCCTCCATGGCTTGAAAGAGGTGTGCTACTGTGGGATGGGATTGGCTCCTCGTGCAAAGAGTCGGTACTCCTGCTTTCTAATGTAGGTGTCATCGCAGTGCCAGTCGATGGAGAAGAATCCGTGGTGGCGACGGACACTGGTCGACTTGGAGATGATTCGAATTTGACGGTTCGTGGACGTCGAACCGGTTCCTCTGATCCTAGTGACGATGGATCGTCAATGGATTTCTCATCCGCATCAAAATCCCATGATACGCCCTTCTCTGGCATCATTTGCTTTTTCTCTGGTTCTAGTTTGATGAGATAGATGGTTGAAATGGGATTGTCCAGTGAATTCCAGTGTGCATGAATCGCTCGTTCTGCTGAATATATGTGAATACCTGGTACTTACTTTTTGGTGGCCTCTGTTCAAGAGGCGGAAGGTTCTGCAGCAACGTTGTCACTAAATATGACTTTTTCTTGGCCTGCTTGAAGAACGAGTGATTAAGCAGCTTTTCAGCGGATGGTCTAATGAATCCACAAAAGCAAACGAACGGTGTGAGTAGATAGTGCAATCATCAACCATCGCCCACGGAAATAAAAAAAAAAGGGTCCCAACCTTCTTGTAGGGTCTTTTTGCAAACAGGTGTCGATCATCTCCTTGAGGAGTTTAGAATAGCGGTGCTTTGTCGACTCGCGATCCAGAGTCGGTGGATCATTGGAAAGAGTCAACATCAATACCTGGATCCATAGAGTATGAACGTTGATGTTAACGATTGTCCCAAAGTATGATTCCGTCAACCACTGAGCTACAACCATTTCCACGATGAGCTACCTTGATAGGAGGATACTTGGCGAAAGGAGCATGACCTGTAGCCAGTTCAATTGCAGTGATTCCAAAGCTCCAGATATCCGCCTTGTAGTCGTATCCAGCTTGTTCCATGACCTCCGGTGCCATCCAGCAAGGGGTGCCGACAAAGGTCTTTCTCATGTTGCGTCTGTCCCCGCTTTCCATTAATGACGATGAGACACCAAAGTCCGCTAATAGTACTGATCCGTCATCATCCATGAGCAGATTGCCAGCCTTGACGTCTCTGTTTACAGTAAAATGATAATCAAGTAATCAGCAAACAGGTGATTGATGCATGTCCGTACAAATTGTTATACTGGGCTGGGCAATGTCAATGTCGAGTCGTGTGCTTGTGCTCTGTTGCTGTGCATTCCCCATGCACTCAATGCACCCACACTCTAATTCCCCTCTCTCAAAAGGCGATCTGATCTGGGTTTGTATCATTGTTTGGACGGTTGCAATGCGGGCGATCATGCAGGCAAACACATTTTCCAGCTCTAATGACGCAGCATGCTCTTTATCCACATGCCCACATGTTCGGGCGGAATGGTTTACTTGCCTGTGGATATGCCCGTTTTTGTGGAGATAGTCCAGTCCTTGCAGAGCTTGCTTCAATATGGTGGCAATCGAGACTTCATCCAGCCCATCAGGATGTGCTGTCTTCATGATGTCCAGACATGATCCTGTTGATAACAAAAAAAAAAGTCGCATGTTACATTGCTTGCATCCCGTAACATACTTGCCCAGTGGAACAATGATAGCACCAGAAATTGACTTACCAGCAGAGAGATATGGCATAATGATGTACAGCTTGCTGTCCTTGACAAATGCTCCGTTGACACGCAAGACATTGGCGTGTTTACACAGTGCCATGACTTGAGTCTCTCTCCGAAGTTCATCAATCTGGTTTCGCTCAAACATGTCCAAGTCAATGACTTTGGCAGCCACTCTTTTGTTTAAAGGCTTGTAGTAAGCATTGTACACCACCGCCGATGATCCGTAGCCTAAATATTGGAGGTACCGACTACAAGTCAATACGCAAGCTCGGCCAATGAAAGAAACACTTGGTGACTACCAGCTGACTCCTGACGTACCGATCGGTTGCCGAATGTCATAGTCCTCTGGGTTATTGGAGAGCGAGTCGTCGGGCAGATTCAACGACGATGTGCTAAGGCTTCCAACAGGAGATGCTGGGCCAGCAACACTTGATGTGGTGTATACGCTAGGCGGTCGTTTTAGCGAGCTAGAGGACGCTATTCGCTCCATGACGTTGGACACCTGACGTTCTGGAGAAAGGTGGTACAGGAAGCGGAGGAAGGGAAGGGATGAGGGAGAGAAATGAAGAGAAGAGGAGCAAGCGATGCTGAGGGCTAATGGGTTGGTGGATTAGCCTGTGCGGATCTGGGAGAAGAGGGTTCTTTGTTGAGAACTCTGAACTCTGGAGAAAGTCAGAACACCACCTTGGTGGCGTGCCGTGAGACAAGGTGACAACTCAGTGGAGAAGTGCAGGATCGTTGAAGAGGTGTAGACAATGGTCTTCTCTTCCTCGTGTTGTCGCTGTCGGGTGAGGTGGGGTAGGGGGACACACACTGCGATACCTTCGTGCTTTTCCAGGCAGGCAAAGGACAAGGGAAGGAATCGACCACTCTCAACAACTCGTCATTTGAAATGTTTATCCATGGCTCTCTGTATTGTGTCGACATTGCAATGCGTGCTACTACTTCTTCACTACGTTTCAGGGACAACAACGACAATCATCAAGTACTCGCGCTCTACCATGGACCATCATGGACCGACCAGAGGAACAAAGATATCGAGTCAGTCACCGCGCCCATTCCATTTGCATGGTCCTGTCAAGACAAAAAAGCTAAGGAAACCTACCAGGGCATATCATAATCTCATGCTTCTTTGTCCTTATCCTGAGAAACGTGAGCTCGTTCTACAAAAAACAACCATCCCATCTTAGTTTTTTCCAAACTGTCAATGGCCAAAGAGGAGGACCAACAAGCCTGCTGTACAAAAGACACCGTACCTGTGCGTCCAGTTGGGTTACAGAATCCTTAGCCATGCGAACAAGCTGGGACATCAAAGTAGCATACTGCTTGCCGAGTGATGCCTCTAGTGTTGAGCGGATCATCAATCCGAGTTGATTGACCACTACGACTCCCACCACGTTCTTTTTTGACGACAAGCGGCGAATCGTTTCCTCGACTTCTGACTGTTGAACCATCAATACAGGTTAAGATTCATACGTTCCAGTACCAGCTCTTAAGACTGCTGCCCGCCCAAGAGTCGACAACAGTGTCTTACCATGATACCGAGTGAGTGGATGTTGATTGGGAGAGATGAGTAAAGTGTTGCAAGTGATGAAGTGAGCGCACCAGCGCTTTCATGCCTCCCCCTCGTGTCAATTGCTCCAAAAGCAAGTCACTTGCACCTGCATGTGCATGCTGGATGTTGGGGGTGGGGCAGCGCCAATGATCACAAAACAAAAAGAGTCGTTTTTTTTTTATTTGAATTGTCTGAGATAAAAGGATGAAAGGGTGAAGGAGTGAAAAGGATGAAAGGATGAAAGGATGAAAGTGTAAAGGACAGTGCTCCAACAAAGTACGCGTGTGGGGTTGGAGGGGAGGAGAGAAGTGTTAAGTACTTGGAATATGAGGCACAACGAAAGCAAGCGAAGAAAACGTGAGGGCAATAGAACAATGTAACAAGAGGTGATTAGAAATAAACGAAAGAAGAACAATGGGGAAGAAGGAATAAACGTGGAAGACAGCCCATTGAACTACTGCATGCTGTTAGGGTCAAAGTTGAAGCCGCCATGAGGAGCTGCATTGAAGGCAAAGGTATTGGTCTGGGCATCGATCTGAGGAGTCAGTCCAGTGTCCTCCTCCTCTACCTCGGCAAAGTATTTGTCAATGAGGCTATACGCCTTCTTGTAGATGTCGTTGTTGTCGTGCGCCTGCAGGTTGTGAATCTTCTCCATGCCACCGCACTCCTCGATGTATAAGCTGAACTGGTTGACGCCGTTCGTCGACTCTTTCTCGAGCTCCCCGACCTTCAAGATGTTCTCGAGTCCATCCAATGCAACCTGGATGATCTTGTTGTCCTGGCAGACCAAAATGTCACACAAAGGCCTGATGCATCCCTGGCTAACAAGGTACTTGATCTGGTCTGGCTTGTTCAAACCACCCGAAGTGGCATTCGAGAGAGCCCAGCAAGCCTCCTTCTTTGTTTTAAAATCGGCGCCCTGGAGGATGTTGATCAAAGGAGGGATGATGTTGGCATCGATAACGTACTGGATTTGAACGCATGTTCCTGCAGTAATGTTGGAAATAGTCCAGCACCCCTCCTTGCGAATGTTATCCTTCACACTCGAGAGAAGATGTAACAGAGCAGGAAGTGCACCACTGTTGATCACCACCTGAGTCTGGACATCATCACCGGTTACAATGTTTCCGATGGAACGAAGAGCAGGCGTCTGGACAGCTGGCATTTGATGCATCAAGAGTTCAACGAGACGTCGGCAGACACCGGACTCAATGACAGCCTGAATCTTTTCATTCGTACCATCTGACAGATACGACATGGCCCAGCAGGCATCGATAAGAACCTCGTTGTCCTCTGAATGGATCAGCTTGGCCAGTACTCCCAAGGCAGGTGAAATCTAACAGCGCACAGAGAGTGAACATGTGTGAGCATTGAAGGCGTGCCTTTTGATCTTTCTTTGCTTGGCCTGTCCATCACCTACCAAGGGCCATTCTGGTGGAGGGCTCTTTCCACGGCAAAAGTTGGAGAGGGTCCAGGTGGCATTTCGGATCATGGAGAGTTTGTTTTGCTCGTGGAGTATGTTCAGCAGAGGAATCAATGCATTCTCGCGAAGGACGATATCGCGGCAGCGAGGACTGTCTCCTGCAATGTTTCCAAGGGCCCAAACGGCCTATGTGTGTGGGGGAGGGGAGGGGAGAAGGGTTATAAGTTCATGCAATATGAATCATGTCTTCATTCCTGCAAGTAACGATAATAAATTCTCTCGCACATACCTGCTCCTTCACATCGGGGACAGGGCTGCTCAGCAATTCAACAAACAGAGGCACAGCTCCAGCCTCAATGACAAACTGCGTCTGAGCCGAGGATCCGGATGCAATGTTGGTCAAAGCCCAGGCAGCCTCAAACTAGATGAAGGTAAAGGGTGTGGATACATGGCGTTAGAATTTCCCGTGGTGAAGACTGTAAAATGACCAGAGGATGGATCACCGTACCTGGACGACAGCGTGCGGAGAACGCAGGAACTCGACGAATCTTGGGACAACTCCACAGCGGATAACCTCATCGATAGGGGGGTTGCGTTCCTTGGAGAGGAGCTTACGGAATCGAGTGGTGGCGGCAAGCTGCTCCTCGACGTTGTCGGACATGACTCCTTGAATCATGCCAGGAAGCTGCTCGTGAAACTAGATATCATTCAATGAACGATTTGCCAGCAAAAAAAAAAAAACATTGAGTAACTTTAGTTCGGACTGACAACTTGGACATTCTCCTCTACGCCAAGAAACGCAGAAAGAAGAATAATCTCTCCACCCTCATGGTCACATGTGCATCTAACAACATACCTGAGCATGAGCGGCATTAGCATCTTCATCCTCAGATCCTTCGGACGCGGCAGCAATGGCAAGGTTGCGGCGCTTGGAGAGATTCTCCTCACGCTTTTGCTTGCGGAGCTCGACGTTCAGCTCGTTGCGGTTACGTCTCAGTTCCTCGGGCTTGAAGGCATTCCTGGCCCTGAAGTTCTGAGTGCGGTGCTCAGGGATTTTATCCATGGTCAAGGGGGGTGAGGGAGGGGCTTTAGGGTACTAGAGTGCAGCAAAGTAGAGTTGCCAGGTGTTTGGATCCTGTTAGGGCCTCGACTCGCCTCGTGGCAAGAATGATGATGCAAATGAGGCAAATGAGATAGAGGACACATCGACTTACGAGGAGCTGTGCAGAGGAGAGGCTCAGTGAACGCGAGAGAGATCACGATGGACGCGGCCTTCGTTCGAGGGTGGAAAGACAAAGGGTTGGAGGCAAAAGGGGCAACAAAAAGAACCAGACGCTTCCTCTTTCTCGGGAGGGAAATAGCGAACCGAACCTTAAATCCTGTGATGATTACGTTGCCGCAATCTTTCAAAAGTGGGCTGTCATCACTTCTTTCGGCACTTTGCAAGCATCATGGGAGGAGGCGATCTGGTAAGTTGCTGCTTCAAGCACAGCGTCTATGTGATCCTACCCCTTTCTTAGTCGGAAGTTAGAGCAGCAATCCTAATGTCTATTGCTACGTATCCTTTAGAACTTGAAAAAATCCTGGCATCCAGGAACCTTTCGTAACCAGGAAAGGGTCTGGAGAGAAGAGCGAAAGGCCGCCGATGAGGAGAAGAAATTGCAACAACTCAGAAAGGAGCTGGAGGAGGAACGACAGATCCAGGAACTACAGAGGATCCAGGAGCAGGCAGGGGGCAAAAAGAGAAGCGACCGACTCGATTGGATGTATCAAGCTGCACCTACTGGAATTGCCAAGGATGACAAAGCCCAAGAAGACTTTCTTTTGGGAAAACGGCGGGTGGACGATCTCCTCAACAGGAAGGACAGTGGTGCGCAATCCCTAAGCAGGAACTCGGACACATACTTGAATCAAGCATCAACGGCCAACTCTGTTAGGGACATTCAGTCCAAAATCCGAGAGGACCCTCTTTTGGCCATCAAACGACGAGAACAGGCCGGATTGGAGGCGCTGATGAAGAACCCGATTAAAATGAGACAGCTTAAGGAAGGCAAGGAGGGTAAGGAGGGCAAAGAGAGCAAAGATAAGAAGAAGAAATCCAAGAAGAGCAAGGAAGAAAAGGCAGACAAAGAGGAAAGACGTAGGGAGAAATCTGACCACCGCAACAGCAAACGTCGAGATTCACGAGACCGCGATGGACATTCGAGCGATACAGACGATAACCGGGATGGAAGACGTGGACAATCATCAAGGCACCGGCGGCGGTCTGTCTCGCCTGACGAGCGGTCAACGGATCGGTATTCGAAGCAGAATAACGGCGATCATGGCTCTAGCAGGAATCGTGACAGTCATCATCATGACCATAGTCACCGGCATTCCTCATCAGCAAGGTCACCATCCCCAGACCGATATCGATCTTCTCGAGATACCAGACGTCGATCTCGCTCCAGATCTGCTTCGCCCTCACGGAATAGACGTCGATCCCCCACCCCCGACTACCATCGCACCAGATCACGCTCTAGATCAATATCACCTGTGAGAAGACACCGCTCCCGATCTCGATCTCCATATCGTCATTCGTCTCGACCAGAACGACGTGACCGCTCCAGATCTCCACGACCACTAAAGCGTACACGTTCACGCTCGCACTCGCCCTCTCGCTCGTATGGACGTCCCCGTTTATCAGGACCTGACATTAGGCGCAAGACTGAGGATATGGATGTGGATGTTGAACAAAAGCCATCGCTAGAGGAGGAGGCAAAACGAAAAGCTGCACTTGCCGAGGAGCGTGAAAGGAGGCTGAAAGAGATGGTGCAAGATGCTGCGGCGGATGTGTTGGCACGGAAGAAGCGACTGGAGGAAATTGCCGAAATTGAAGCGAAGCAGGAGGCTGAAGAAGAAGCCAAGAGGTCCAAGGCATCGACGAGCAGCCAGGCCACCTTCCTGAGGGAGGCACAGAGGTCGGCGTACGATGGCATGTCGTTGGCGGATCGAGTGCAGCGCGGTAGGGCCACGCTGCAGAGTCGATAACCTTTCAAATTGGCGTAATAAAAATGTGACTGAGAACACATGCCCTTCTTTTGAAAGTGTGCGAGTCTTTCTCTCTCTCCCCTCCCTCCCTTGACTCTCAGTCATCTCCTTCTGTTTAACTAGGCCGTGATCGAATTCCATGTCACACCGTCGCTGGGAGCTCATTCCTCTGGGGAGCATCCCTCATGAAGTCCTTTCCAGCCTCTTGGGCTCTCTACCAAAAGTCCCAGGTTCGATCTCAATCCTCTTCTCGGAATGAAAGACCCCCTCCAAAAACTAAAGTTGCTTCAGTATTGTCTGGGGATACATACAGCAGAACAGTATAGTGCAGTAGAATACACCGCTCACAGTAGTCCTGAATACCCTGATAGATCCGAGGCAGGAAGAAGAGGCATTAGAGAGGCAGTACTCAACGCACGACGATCGACTATCAGACGACGACGACGAAGACGAAGACGAAGATGCATCACGTACAGGTCCTTTGATTCGAGATCAAAACCCACATCGACAAGGCACGGCAGGAGAAGAAGGCAAACCTCTACAGAAGGATAGCAAGGCCTACAGCGTGGAAGAAGACGACGCCAAGCGACCATGGAATGTACCAGATGATGAGTGGGATTGGTCAGAGGAGGAGCCTCCTTCAGCTCCACCAGGCGCAGCAACGACTGAAAGACGAAGCTCTTCATTGACAGTACCATCTGGTGGCCGTACGAATACACCAAATAGCCTCGGCCTCATCAATGCATCAAAATCATACGAAGACACCAAAAACACAACAGAATCATTGTCATCCAGCATTTCGGCCTCATCATCGCGAGCAAACGACAGTTCGGCTACGAGTTTGACAGGATTCGATGACCCTAATCCCTTGAGTGTCGCTCAGGATCTACACATTTCGATGTGTGATAGTGGGCGTTTTATTGCTTGCGCTAGCAAGAAGGCATTTACAATTCTCAAGCGACAAACCTGCACATCTCCATCGCGGACACCTATGCTGGATGTGGGTCAGAAGCAAGGATCATCTGCGCTTGGTCATGAGTGGGTCCTCATTGGACAGGGTTCCAACCTGGATACTCATCAGTAAGATGACCCAACAGTGAGGGTAATGGCTCAACTTTTTGCATTGTCAACCTTTTGTTCTAACAGACTTTTCATTTACCAATCTACTGGTTCAGAGATGCAATTACTACTGTGCTATGTTTACCGCTTTACGTGCCGCGTTCGAAGAAAAGGTAGTCCCTACGTTTTCCAGTATCATATTGTCATCATGACGCATGGGGACTGACAAATACCATTTTCTGTCCAGCCAAATATATGTGGTTGTTGGATACAAGTCCGGAATGATCAGGATCTTCAATGATGTATGAACGGTGATACGATTGGAGATACTCGATGACCATGGACCAAAGTATCGTTTACTCAATCTGCTTCAATCCCTATTTCGCGGTATAGCATGGGAATTTGGTTGTGGTCCAGCAGCTCCACCATACTCCTGTCGTTTCTATCAAGGCCCACATCGGCGTTGGAAAGATTCCAGGTGAAGATGAAGACGAAATGACCATCCTGCATGAAGGAGGCAAGGTTATATGTATCCAAGGTGAAAGTCTCTGGGTTGTACTTCGGCTATCAAGCGGATCAAGTCGCTCATCAGGTAATACTGAAGCATCGAATCCAAAGCAATACCTGTCTAGTATGATTCAAAGCACATGGTATTCATGCTGTTGGCGTTGGCAATAGATGGTAAATACCAGCAGACCAGCCAAGCGCCAACGTTGGCCTACAAAAAGTGGAGCCTCCAGAACCAGGACCTTATGGTGGATGTTATTAGTTGTGGTATGTGAATGCGATCGACCCTTGTATCAATCTCGATGTCTCGCTTGAGCTGGATCCTAAGCTAAAGAGCAACCTCGATTCGATTCCTGTAGGTCCTGCTAGACGCAGACCAACACTCTCTAATGGCTTCTCGTCTTCCTCAAGCTCGTCTCTGTATACATCCCAAGCTACAGAGCGTTTTGTATCTGTGGGGTCTCAGCCAATGATGGCGTTTTACGCCTCAAGCAGCTCTAGTCGTCCATTGTTCTCCGCAACTTCGCTCGCCACTCAGATGGCTGCCAAAGTAACCAACGCTGTCTTTGGTTTCGCAAAATCAATATGGAACTCTGCCCCATCACCGAGACCAGGATCCCCAGCAATAGGTCATTCCAGTGGGAACACAAGCCCAGATCAGAAAAGGCTCCCCGGGCAGGGCGTCCAGGACGGTGCTGTCGGCCCCTATGGGAACATTTACTCTTCCGCTATGGCGCCAGCAACAGAGGTGCCCGCGGTGCTATGGCTGAGTGACTCTCAACGATGCATTCGACATTTGTCCTTGGCTCCAGCGCCTCCTCGTGGGACATACTATCATCACCCGTCAAAGCTAGCAGCCATGACTGACTCGCTTGGGCGCGTGCTCCTAGTGGATCTAGAAGAATGTGAAATCATTCGAATGTGGAAAGGGCTTCGCGGCGCAAGGTGCGGTTGGATTCAGGAGGAGAGGATTGTCAGGTCTAGTCGAGGGAATAGCAACGACGGGGCGGGACCCTTGAAGAAGCACCTGATCTTGTATCTGGTGATATATGCACCCAAACGTGGCACTGTCGAGATATACCCCGCGCGCCAAGGTAGACGTATAGGACTACTTCAAGTCGGACTCGGTTGGAAGATCTGCACGACGTTCACTGGTCCTATTGGAATGCCTACGCTACTGGCCAACATTGCAAACCCACACAGGACGGATGAACAGACCACGCCATCCCACTCCACCGCCGCTCCTCCAGACCTGTCTCAATGTTTTCTGATAGGGCCGTCTGGCGAAGTGAGACGAATTACTTCGCATGCCACCAACCCAATGGGTGCATCACCGTCTACTCGACCTGGCAGTAGTGCGGCCGATTCTATCGCAAGTCAACTTCAGTCCCTTGGCACGATATAAATCCATCGCTGTTACCATTGCTCATTCCAAAGGATGCTGGTGTGTTTTGTCATGCAAGTACAAGTGGGGGAAATGCGTTTATTATCAATGATCATTCTCCTGAACAAAGGGGTCGACAGAGTTATGTTATCTCCTTCCTCCTGCGTTCTGACGACGAGCTTTTCCAGGACGCTTCTTGACGCCAGCAGCTTTGTGTCCGGGTTTGAAGGACGTCGACTTGTTGCGTCGAACACTAAATCCTGATACGTCTGCTGAGCTCTCTGCAGTGTTGCTCTTTCCATGTCTCTTCTTGCCTCCAAATCCAAACTTTTGATCCTTCTTCAGTCGTTTGCTCCTAGAGTCCGGCGTCGAAAGTGCCCTTTTCTTTCCTTTGTTGATGCTGTTGGGACCTGCTGATTTGTAGGCATTCATCTCTTCATCGTCGCTCGCCAATGCGACATCAAAGTCATCATCTCCCGCAGAGTTGTCGTTACCTTGACGTTCTGTTTGAGTGGGGAGAGGAGAGGGGGAAGAGGCGCACATGATATGGTTAGTATATCAGCCAGTACTGGAGCCCATGAGCTGTCAGGAAGAGCGACGTTTCTGTTGTTTAAGCCATGGGTCACTTACTCTTCTTGAGGGTACTGATCTTATCCAGTGCGTCAGCCTTGGCTTTCTCTCGTTCGAGCCTCTTCTCTGTTTGGACCTTCTTTCCAAACTTCTTCAATTCTCTCTGAGCCTTGGCTCGCTCACTTGCTTGGATCGAAGCATTTTCGTCCAACAGCCTCTGACGAATCTTGGCCATATGTTCATCCGACTTGACCATCTCGGCAAAGTAGTCTCCTGGTCGTTCAAAGACGCCACCTTCCTTCTTTATCCTTTCCCGACCAAGCACTGCTGCTTCCAGAGCCTGGTTGTAGAATGCTAATTCGCGGTTCAGGTCATCATCCGGATCTGTGAGGCTGATAGGTTTCGTCGATACAACGGATTGAGTTTCCGACCATGGGATGTTGGTGGGGAGGGCAATGTGCTCTCGGAGGCGCTTCAATGCTGGCTATTAACAACAACAAAAAACGACATCAACATTGCCCTGTTAGCTGGGAGAAACAGTATGATGTGGGATAGCAAAACATAACTCTCAGTGTTGAAGTGAAGATATCATAGAGTGGACGACTAAAAGTTGATATGTCTCTGCCGTGGGGTAAAGATCCTGCTCTGCCGACTACACCATATGGCAGCGAAGCCAAATGTGCCGTCAATATTCCTCCTATTCTACTTCTTCGACCTGCGGTTTACCTCGTTGTTGATGGTGACACGCTGTTCTGTGAGAATATCGACAGGATCGTCTTCATCGCCAGAAATCATTTCGGTATCAGAGCCTTCAAGGTCTTCGAGCGTCACCATTTGCTCCTGCTCACTATCGGAATCTGACATGATGTATATGGTTGTGTGTCGGTACGGTGTTGGTGAAGGTGAAGGAGGTGAGGGAGAGTGAAGTGTTTGGACACACGGCATTTTTTTTTTCGACTATTGTTTATTGTGACCGTGTCTCTTAAGGGTTCGCTTTCACTCCCGACGACTCAACATATCTTTGTTGGCTTGGATCTGATCTCGGGTCACAAGCAGCCCATGGAACCCGTATGGGACGCGGCGCGGGATCTTGACCTTGGCCACAGGTCCGTGCTCTTGCGAAACCTTCTTGGCATCAAAGATCCAAAGTTCGGTAACCTGGTTCTTGGATTTGGCGAGTCTATTCTCCATCTGGCGTTCGTCGTACACATACACCAGCAAGTGGCCATCATCTTCCTCGAGCTCTTTGCCGTCCTTTCTTGGCGAGTTGGGAACAAAGAGAGCTTCACCTCCAAAAGTATGTGGACCGAAGATGTGCGTGCCACTTGTCTTCTTCTCGACGCTCTGCAGTTCCTCCAAACCCACCTCCCACCGACCATCCCCACCGACATTCTTGATCTGACCTGAACGCTCCAACTCGCGCTTTCGCCCAAGGACTGCCTGGACATCTGTTTTGTTAACGCCACTGACCTTTAGGCCAACTCCAGGTGAAGAGTCTTCAATGACGGCTCCATAGACATACTTCAGATTTGGTTGCATGTATCGGTCCCAGTTGATGACTGGAAACTCGGTCTTCACCGTTGAAAGGGTTGTCATCTGTGTCTCCTTGGTCTTGAGATCGAATCGGAACAATGTCAAATAGGTCGCGTCAGGGTCTTGGTTAGAATAATCGCCCGATCCCGGAAGGCCGTACTGCTTCTGGAACTCTTCTTCTGTCTTACCACCACCATAACCACCAGGAGTAGTGGGCGTCCAGAGATTCACCTCAGCGAGAAACCGCTCGGAACGGCACGCGGTCATGCATACAGCGACAATGTTCCCATCGGCGTCTTTCTCATCCCAAGCGTTGGCGGTGTGAAAGATGTGGCATGCACGCGACTCGAACCAGATGACTTCGTCTCTCGAAGGGTCAAAATAGCGTGGGAGAATGCCGAAACGCGAAGGTGAATTCGGATCAAAGGCAATGACTGGCTTGCCCTCCTTCTTGTGCTTGCCATCGATAAAATATGGAACGCTAACAATGCTGCAATAGAAAAAAACACCAGGCCGATCTTTCGATTAGCAGGATTGTTCACCTCAAATAAAAAGTTGGATACCTTGGGTCAGATCTGAACTTACATAGAGTAGGTGGAGGTAATGGCAAAATCGTGCATCATGACAGACTTCCGAAGTTCGGGGATAGGTTCCTCCCAGATTATTCTCTTTCCCTCAGCAGATACGACCGAGTAATACGCAAAGGGGTGCGAGCTTCTGTAGGAGAAAAAGACCATCTCTCCAGTTTTGGGATCACTCTGCCCACAGCGAGAAAGAAGCACGAAGCAGTCAGTACATGTGCCCATACACCTTATGATTTGATGTCTCCTGAAGAAGATCCCTTACCTTAGGATGTGCAGTGCAAACCTCTTCTTTCGGTCCCTTCTTTGTGTTCTTCTCGGATTCCTTCACGTTCTCCTCCTCAAAGTAGTATTCTCCCGTTGTGTTGAGGCTGGGGACACTTGTTTCCACTGGCTTACCAGCCTCTTGCAATGCAAGGAGCCTGGAGCCGAAGAACGCTAAAGCAGTGTTTCCATTTCCAACACTCTTCAGCCTGTAGAACGCCGCTTTGATGCGATACCATATCATGCCCAGAATCAGCCCCCAAAAAATGTCGGCACCGGCCATGATGATTTCCAGTGACATTACCATAGGCCCATGGTCGTTGGCTTTCTGAAAGACCTCACTTCTGACCCACCGATTCATGTAGCGTGCTCGAATTTGCTGCCCTTCGACGCCAGGCTCAAAGTAAACACCATGAAGCATGCCTAAACATCAAACAAACAACAATCAGTAATCCAATGATACACATCATAAAGCATCACCAGCATGAATACTCTCGTACCTTCTCCATCAAAAAAGTGATGATGAGCACCATCCTTGGGCACGTTTAGCGAGTTGGGTCCAGTTCTCACGTATTGCGAACCACGGAGAGACTCGGGGATGGTGCCAATAACCTGACATTCGATACCGTCGTCTCCCACAGTCTCTTCGAAAACGGGGTAAAAGTTGTCTCTGAGGTACGGATGGGGATGGGCCTCAGTACGCTCTTTTGTTCGGACCTTGATTTCCGGTGCAATCGCGGAGGTTCCTGGTGAACTTGTCATTTGGCAAAGACAGATGTGGTAAAAGGATGTACGAGGTGGAAAGTGCAATGAAAGACGTGGGATATGTCGTCTTTTATAGACCAGTTGTCGCCGGTAGCGAAAGGGCCTTGGCAAAGCTGGCTGACGGCAAGTAATTCAGCCGGACCCGCATTAGTGAAGTTTTGTGTGTGCGCGGTCGTTTGTTTGAAGAGAAGGACGTTGTGTGCAAACAGAAGGTGGAGAAATTTGGTTTCAACATGGTCAGTGCACAAAGGTGATCGAAACTCGGCGCCGAAATTTAGCCTTGGTGTAATAATGTAATAAATCTGTAAGTCACATGAACATACTATTGAACGCAAAGCTGGGGACAAAAAAAAGCTAGGGCAGCCAACACTTACTGTATACGCAGTCGCGCGACTGGGCTCCCAGAGCATCCTTCACGGATGTCAAGAGCGTTGTGAAGTTGACAGCGCAGTTGCTGTGTTAAATGGTTGTTGGCTTGGAGAAGGCAGGAAGGACTTGGTGATCCGAAGAGAGGAGCAGGGAAGCTCCGACAAACCCGATGTTAAATGCAGCATGCTGGTCGCGGTTGCTGATGTTGCATCCATTTTGGAAGGTTGGGCAGTCCGGATTCAGGCACTGGAGAGCGCCGTTTATCGATACGTCCACAATGGCCCCTCCCTTGATCAGCCTTCAATGCCTGACCTTTTGGAGGGTGAAGAAGCAGAATGAGCAGGTCTTGGATGTCCGGTACTCGGGTGTAATGGCAACAACTGTGTGTTGCCTGTGCTCCTTTCTTAATCTCTTGCCTCCCCTCCGACTAAACCCTTTGATTCTAGAGCCAGTGCCAGTTCCGGCATCTCCGATGCAATGTATAGGGATGATGCGTTGAGGCGCAGACATCGTCTGCGGTGGTCCTGGGGGGGCAGACTGGGTCGGTTCCAGGGAAACAAGTTGAGGTGCATCCTGGGATGGTTCCGGAGGGACATCCTGATGTGGTTCTAGGTGAGCATCCTGGGGTGGTTGTGGGAGCACATCCTGAGGCGGTCCTCCGGACATGGTTTGGGGCGGCACTGCTGCTATGGACGAGCAGTGACACGGTGGTTAGTTGATGAGGGTAATAAGGACGCGTTCTCTCTTTTGATTGATTGCCACCATCAACTTACGATGAGCGCGTCCGTAGTTCTGCAGGAACTTTCGTTCGTTACTGGCAAACACCTGGTACGCTCGAGCTGTCCGCAGCTCTTGGTGGTGACTATCGTGTTGTTGTTGAGCAGAGGCGTAGAACTCTCTCAAAGTCTGACCATGCTTCCGTCTTACTTCCTGGGCCTTATCGACATCACTCATTGATGTCGCTGTTGCAAACGACTGTTCCGAAACTGCCTTCAGCGCAGTTTTCACCGATTCGTCTTTGGCAAGTTTGCGTTCACGCTTCCGCCTCACACTGATTGTGTGTGTTGTGGAGTCGAGCTGCGGCGCCGTTATCGAAAACGCAGGAGGGAGTGGAGTGAACGGAGGCATGTCGACTGATTCATCCTTCATGTCTATTGCGATGCAATAAAGACACATCCCGTTAGTTGTGTTGTTGTTGTACAACTCTCCATGATCAACTTCTTGTTGTTTGAAATGTATATACTTACCATTCAATATCTGGAATCGATTCAAGTGTGTCTGGATGACACTTGTAGTCAAAGGAACGGTTTTGCTCATTGTCGCTAGGCCATAGTCCGTCCCCCCAAAGACAACCTTACTGCTCGTCTGCAAACCCGAGAGGTCAATGAGGTGCGCATTGTCTTCCACACGTGGATTGGCCAGAGATGGCGTTGACATCTTCACTTGCACGGTGCTCTTGTCGATGTTGTCGCTAGAACTGCTGCTGCTGCTGCTTTGCTCTACCCATCTGAGGACGCTTCTTCACGACCAGGTGCAGCCTTCACCATCATGTTAAGCCTGTGTCTCTTTGCGCGGCCCCGTCTCAATTGCACGTCCAGGTCCAGGTACGACTTTTGCATGGGCCTGAGTTCTTGCTTTGTCTGCCAGAGTCTGTCTCCGTCGCTGGAGGATGTCATCACCTGCTGGTCTTTGTCTGAACGGAGCACCCTCTTCTTCTCTGTCAAGGTCTCGATGTCATCCTTCAAGTCATGGAATTCTTTTTCGAGGCGGGTCACCTCTTTCGCTGCCTCGGCAGCCTCCTCCTCCAGAACTTGAACTGTCTTTCCTGATTTCAAGAACTCGTCCCTCCACTTGTTCTCATATGTTGGCTCCGTCTCCTTGCTCCGTTTTTCGATCTGCGAGACGACAGGAAAGCCCCTTCTGCGTGGCCCGTGTTTGATCTGCAGGCCTACAAGTCTCACTGTCCGTACATCCACAAACATCATTCTACGGTGGGATCGTATCACGAGGAGTTAGACATGACGCTTCATCAATGGATAAAAACAACCCCACTTCGCTGTGTCCCGTGTATCAATTACCTTCCGATAAAATCTAGATCGTGTTTCGAGCAGATCTTTTTGACTTGGCCGAGATCCAGAAACCCTCCTAGCACTGCGTCCTTGTTCTCCACTGGCGTTGTTACGTGGGCAATGGCGCTTATGAAATTGCCAGCGCGGTCCTTCACGTTAAAACAGCCCTCCTTCCGTTGGCATAGTGTTTCGTAGATTCCCGATGCGTTCAAGATAAGGGCGGTGGGGGCGCCAGCGGACGAGTGCGGAGAGATCTTGCTCGTGAACTCTGGATGGCCAGTGGCACACAGAATGGCATTGCTGATGATGACAATGGGGGCTCTCAGACAGACAAGGGGTGGATGCAGACTTGTTCTGGTTCCATCGGGCTTTGTTCTGTGGTTCCTGCGAGGAACGAAGGGTCGCAAAGTGTTCACGATATTACAGACGACTTTGCATTCTGCGTCTGATATCGGTTCCTTGGCAAAAGCAGACTTTCGCACCCAATACACATCCACAGGTCTGTGAATGTGGGGGGACTCCAAAAGGGTTTTGCAGATGGCTTTCAGGTAGCGGCTATAATATCATTCGTCGCAACATCAAAGAAAGGGCGTGAGCATGGACACTGAATACCTCTTTGTTCAACGCGTCAAACTTGGTCGTCCTAGAGTACTCACCTGATGGCTCATCTTCTGCCGGGTTACTGTTACCCTCACCGCCCACCGTCCTTCGGATTGGGGTCACCGTAGCCGTCGACGTTCCTTCTGCGCAGCGGGCTTCGAGCTTGTCGAATGCGGTCTGGATGGGGTTTGGTTTTGATGTCTCGAGGGCCTTCAGTTTACCCAAGACCACAGGGATACGACTGTCGCGGCCACGGCAGACGTGGTCTGCGAGTTCATCAGTCAGGGACAGCACCTGTCGTCACCACAGACTTGTAGTCAATCTGGGCGTCTCCGCTTTCGAGTGTTGCCTCGAGGCCTCATAATCCTTGGCACGCTTCTGTATCTGTTTCTCTCTGCTTGGTGCAAGGTGTACTCTTAGCAGGATGCCGATCATATGGTCCAGCGATTTCTTGTTAATCGCGCCTTTCCACATCAGAGTTGTGTTTGTTGCAACCTGTGTCATGTGCTCAGACATGGTACGTGAAAGTCCCACGGCTTTCTCGGCTTTTGTTGGTTCAAGTTTCGAGGACTTTGGGGAGTTGGAACGGATCGTATCGACGATTGCTTCTCACGGCTCTTTGTCCGAGGTTTTCGTGCCACCTTGCGTGCCAAGGAATGCCGAATAAAGGTGCTGTACATGTTCCTTTGTAAAAATCCGTACTAGGTCATCAGAATGCCCGTCCTCGAGGTGTGACTGAAGGTTCTCCGGAAGAGGCGCGACATTCAACACCCTTTTTGAAGCGTCGACATTAGGCTTACCAGGCCTTCTTCAGTATTTGATGGGACTCCTCATTGGACAGGCGCTTCGGGTTCATTCTTAGAGTTCGCACCCTTCGCCCCGATCTCAGTGTAGCAGGACCTGTTGAGGGTTCTGGAGGGTCTGCCGGAGCCTGTGGAGCTTGATGAAATGGTGGGGCTGCACGATGCAACTGAAAAATGGGTCCTGACTCGAGCACGAAGAAAGTGTTTGTTGACAGGTATGAGTCGATGCAGTTGTAGATACCAATTGATTTTGATGAGCCTGGACAGAGGAATGCTCTTGGGTTTGATCGGTTTGTGAATAGAAAGATATTGACCTGAGTGCTTTGGAAAGGTAAAGCAGGACTAGCCTGCTGCAGTTGGGTAGGCGAAGCGAACGCACACATCCCTTCTGTTGTATGTTGATGGCAAAATAGATATTGGGTGATGTCGCCACGTTAGAGCAAATTCGAACACAAGAAACGACAGAGAGAGTCCGAGGTTTCGTCTTCCGCCGTTGTGGGTATGAGCCACGAGTCCAAGCTTCCTTAGCGAAGAGAGCGCTCCCTTATTGTGCTCGGATGTCTAGTGGGTGCAGGGATCCGCAAACGCGCGTTCAAGCCGGCCCTCAAGGCCCTCGATCGCCTTTTCTTTCGCTTGTGTAACGAAAGTCGCGTCCTCGGTGATGGTAAAGGTGGGATCCTGGTCCATCGTGTCAGCCATGGTCTGGTCAAGGAAGTCCTCTTCCGTGATAGTCATTGCCTCTTCGTCCTCTAACTCCCGAATCAGAACCATGGTGGAACAGCGATGTGGAGGTCGTGGGAGAACTGCGTTGATCAGTAGGAAATTCGCCAGCGATCAAATCAAATTCGCCCAGAGGTCACATGACATTACAGACATGCCAACTGGCCTCTTTTTTCTGAAGACGATCACAACAACATGGACCATATGCGTTGCCAGGACAGCAAGGACAACAGGGACAAGACGACAAGGAGACGTCAGTTATGAGTGATGCGATGTAGAAGTGTCACACTCAACGATAAAGACGATCTCAACTCTATTCATCATACTTTGCGGGAGTCGTTGACGGAAACCTATCTATACCCTCAGACGTGCTCTTGTGAGTGAGTTGTTCACCCCTTTCATGATCGACATCTTGTTAGAAAGGCACTTGCCACGCAATACCCAGAACCGATTCATGTGCGCTTGAACGATGTCAGTTGTGGGTGGGACAGTCTTGCTCATTGTGCACACCATAGTCAGTGCCTCCAAAGACAAGCTCAACCTTGTCGCTGGCCTGCAAATCTGAGATATCGATAAATTCGGCTTTGTCCTCCGCGCAAGGGTTTGATACGACGGTTTTGTCATTTGGCAGCTGTTGGTGGTTGCGTTGGTGTTGGCGTTCCTGTTGCTGCTGCGGCTACTACTTGCTTCACCTGAGGACATGTCATCATTGCTGGGCGCCGCCTTTATCATCATATTCAGACAATGCCTCGTGGAACGGCGTTGACGGAGCTGTTCCTCGAGTTCTAGATACTGGTTCCTTTTGGTTCTAAGGTTCTGTTTCGTTGGCCACAGCTTGTCGGTCTCAGACGATCCTCCTTGCTGCCCCTCTGTTGCCAACGACCTCTTCTCATTCCCCAACGTCCTCTTCTCAGTTGTCAGTCCTTCAATATTGTCCTTCAAAGCCTTGACCTCCTTCTCTAATCTCACAACATCCTTGTTGGCTTCAGCGGCATCTGCTTCCAGTACCCGAACGGACTTTCCAGTTTGGAAAAATTCGTCTCTCCAGTGGTTCTGGTAATTGGGCTTCTGTTTTTTTTCCTTCTGCCGTTGTTCGATCTGCGAAACTACGGGAAATCCATCCCTCGCCGGCCCATGCTGGATCTGTTTTCCAACGAGACGCACTGTATGTCGGTTGACGTACATCATCCTAGAAAAATACGGAACCATGAGAAAGTTGATCGAAGATCATCACTCGTGATGATCCCATGTGCATTGTCCATGTATCAATTACCTGTCTGAGAATTCTATGCCTTGCTCATTGCATGTGAGTTCCACTCTTCTGAGATCCAAGAACGCGCCGAGTACAGCTTCCTTGTTCTCCGTTGGATTGGTGACCTTTGCAATGCTGGTTATTGGCGTTCCATTGCCGTCCTTAACGTCAAAGTAGCCGGCTCCGGATCGGCAAAGCGCCTGATAGAAGCCAGCTGCTCCTAAGATGAGAGCGTTGGGTCTTCCAGTGGAGGCGTGTGGAGCGATTTCGCGGGCGAATTCTGGGTGCCCAGTGATGCGAAAGATCGTGTTCGCAATTATGAGGAATGGAGCCCTCAGGCATACATGTGGTGGGGGGAGATTGGTCCTAGATCCATCTGACTTTGTTCTTTCAGACCGGCGCGGTATGAAAGGTCGTAGAGCATTGACGATCATACAGGCAACCTTGCACTCTCTGTCCGAGACCTCCTTGGCAAATGCTGACTTTCGGATATATTTCGCGTCAACCTTTCTTTCAACATTGGGAGACTCCAGCAGGGTCCGGCAAATCGCTTCCAGTTTGTCGAGCTTGGCGGCTGGCATTATTGATACGAATAAAACAGGGGTGAATAACATTGCTCTTTGCACTTGGTACTATCAAGACCGACCGTTCATGTAACACTCACCTGGAATGTCGTCGTCATCGTCACGTAACTTGCGCGTCTGCAATTGCTCCACTGCCGCTGGTTCCTTTTCTTTCAAACTGGCAAGCTGGGACTCGATCTTGCCGAACTGTGGTACGTCAGGGTTTTTGGGAGTTGGACGAGTTCCTGCTAGCGCCACCAGCTTGTGCAGTACGATCGGGATCACAGCTTGGCGGGATGGACTGTCATGGCAAAGCTCGTCGCATAGACCGAGGACATTCTTACGCCATTGACCCATGCTTCCTCGAGTTCTTCTTCGCATTTGCTTGATCTTGAATATGTTTCTCCCTGTGAGGCGCCAGATGTACCTCAACAGTATTCGCAGCAAATGGTCAAGACTCTTCTTGTATATGTTACCAATCCATAGTTGATTAACCGATGTCTCCAACTGAATGATATGTTCATTCATAGTGCGTGAAAGGCCATCAGCTGTCGCCTTCTCCTTCGGATTGGTTCCTTCTTTCGGTTTGACTGGTGGCGAACCGGAACGTATCGCATCCTCGATGGCGTCCCAAACAGGCCGCTCGATCCCCCCGCCGCGTGCGCTTCCTGTGCCTTTGGTTGCATTTGTACCAAGAAATGCAGAGTATAGTCGCTGGATGTGGTCCTTGCTGAAAACTTTCAGCAGTTTGTCGTCACTTTTGGCACCCTCCAGGTATTGCTGCAGCTTCTTGGGTATCGGTGCTACGTTTATGGTCGCACTCTCCACCTCGCCGAGATACCTGGCTGGCAGGATGGTCGATAAATCAAACGACTTTTTCTTCTTCTCGGGTTCGAGATTCGAGGGATAGATGTTGCCAGATGCAATCTATGTTTAAACAAGGATCAGTCTTTGGTTCTTATGGCATGCAGATACAAGAGCATGTTCTTCCAACATTCAACTTACGGCGAAAACAGATTTGTGGACAACAGTCTGTAGCTCGGCAACAACATCTGATACGGCGTATTGACTTTCCCTCAGGAGGTGTTCTATCCTCTTTGCGTGCTCATGGAGCTCAGGCCTCAGAATTGACCGTAGTGTGACCGTACACGTCCGAAAGTCAGTATCCTCCTCTGCTGTTGTTCTCCTCTGGGGTGACGCTCTTGCCCTTTACATTGGCCACAGACTGGTTCCAAGTATTTTCATATTCGTTGTTCAGAATCTCTTTCCATATCTCCAGTGGATCACGGGGTAGATCTTCTCTGAAGTGGTTGTTGTAGTTGGTCTGGTTCAGAGTGCTCTCCGCGATGCTGACCGCAGCACTGAAGGGCCCTCTAGGCGTAGACTTGGATGCGTGGAAGGAGTCCGAAAGCTTACTCTTCGCCTTTGTAAGCGCTTCTTCAGTCGTGGGCGCCTGTTTTCCATTTCTCCTAGGAGTCCGTTTGCCCTGGCTGCTGGGTTTGGGCCTGGGATGTACAATGTCTGTAATGGTTCTTACCATACTCGAAGAAATATGATCAAGGCTGTTGATGTGGAGTATCATCAAGTCAGTAAATTTGTTGCAGTTGAACAGATGCAATGCGATGTTCAGATGAGGGATCTTACCATGTCTTCTTCAGAATCTATACCGATTCTTCTTCTGAGAGCCGCTTGAGGCCAAGCCGACGGGTTCGTTGGCGTCGCCCTTCTCTCAACGTTGCAGGGTACATCGATGACAGCAAGTCCTTGGGTTCCTTGGGTGGCTCCTCGGGTTCCTTGGGTGGGTCCTGGGGTTCCACGGGTGAGTCCCTGGGTTCCATGGGTGAGTCCTTGGATTCCTTGGATTCCTCGGATAAGCCCATTGGTTCCTCAGGCTCCTTGGGTTCTTTGGGTTGCTTGGATGAGCCCTTAGATTCCCGTAGAACGTAAAAGTCGTTGGTCCCGTGGTAAGAGTCAATGGAGTTAAAGAAACCAACTGCCGCCGTCGTTGTCGGACACAAAAACGCCAAAGGCTTGCCTGTTAGTGAAGATGAAGATATTGACTTGAAGACTTTGCGCAAGGTAGGATGAGACGAGATGGCTTCGGCATGGGATATCGATCGTGCATGGCGTGTCCTTTCCGGCGATTTCAATCGAAAATCTGGTGTTGGGGGCGACACCAGGGTGCGCGTTATGGTAGTCCATCAAGGATGAGCAGAGGAAGCGGTCCATGTCGGAGGAGGCCTCGTCTTCGATCGTCGTCCGGACTGCAACCAAACCGAGCTTCCTAAGGGCCGAAATCGAACCCTTATGATCCTCACAGGATTTGTGTGTCGAGGGGCTCATATAGGCTTGGTGGAGGAGCTTGCGCAGGGAGTCTCCTTGAGGAGCCTCTTTGTTGGCGAGCTCTACGAAGAGCTTGTCCTCCAAGACTGTGTATGACAGGGGTTCAAGGGTTTGGTCGTCCTCCTCGTCCTCCTCGTTGTCGCTCTCGTCGTCGTCGTCGTCGTCCGACAAATCCTCCTCCGCTGTTTGCATTCCCTCGTCATCGCTAAAGTCAAAGAAGGTGTCCTCCTCTGTAGCCATCATGCCTTCTTCCTCCTCGAGGTCGCTGATATAAACCATAGTGAGGTTGTGGGGTAGGGTAGGGAAGGCAAGAAGGAGAGAAAGTTTGTTCTTTCCGCGGTGATCCGTGAGCAAATACACTTTCACGTCACATGACACATGTATGGACCGGCCCATCCCATACCTCTGGATCACAACCAATTCTCTTACAACTTCCATCGGACCTTACTCGATCGTGACGGAACAAGGGCGCTCGTCTTGCAGATCGGCGGAGCAGCCTTTAGTCTGCCCAGTTTTCAGTTGGCTTGCACAGGTATCGTGGACAGGACGTGCACTCTGGATAGGCCTCGGCAGGGGAGACACGACTACTGAGGAGCCTGGGAGATGTGTCTCAGTGTTGTTTGCAGCGTATTTCTAGTACGTCGCTTATCCTCACACCGACTTTATCTTTCATTATTATGTTGGGCATGAGATGATTGCCATTGCAATATGGACCATATGCAGTGTTACCAGGACAGCAAGGGCAGCAGAACACAGGGCAATACGACAAGGAGGTATTTGTTATGAGGCATGCGATGTAGAAGTGTCACAACTGACAATAAAGGCGACCTTCAACTCAACCGTACTTTGCACTCTCAAATGTCTTCCGAGGAGATTTCATGCTTTCACCGCCTTCGACCCGCAAGAGAACATGGTCTAACACAGGACTTATGACAAGACTCTCCCTATACCTCACTGTTGCAAGTGCAGAGGATTTGAGGCATCTTTGGTTCACCTCTTTGAAGCTACATTCAATTACATCAACATCATGATGGAGCAGAATCCTTCGATCATCGATACAAACACTACAGCAAATCGTAGGAATTGCTTGCAGCTCATATCTAAGGAAACAAGTGGATACTTCTACGTCCTTGTGAAAGGTCTATACCACAGTGAAGGATCGATCCAAGGGTCCACGCCAGCCTTTGTACCCGCTATCGATACTATCAGAAGGTTCAAAGGCATCTCAGACAAAACCAGAATGATGGTCGAACGAATCTCTAGGAATGGCTTAGGAATGGCTTAGGAACGGCAGCATTCCTGGAACAGGTTCCATGCATGGGTATGGTGATATGTTTTACGTGATTTCTGAAAGATAATTCATAGAAGCAGTATTGCGGACAGGAACGGATCGCAACCTCAGGAAGAAGCTAGTGCAAATTTTTGGCAAATCGGGAGACGCAATGGTTCACAGCCAATCCCATCCTGGACAGCTCTATCGAAAACTCTTTTTGGACGGCAAGAATACCAACTACGACAGACAAGCATGTGTCGCCTTTCCTGACGATCAAAGACTTCGTCGAGTGATTGATATCAACGATCTGTATTGCCAGACAGAACTCGAATCGCTCTCTACACTTGGAGCGTCCACAAAAGAATACAAGAGCGCCAAAACCGCTGTGAAGGCTTCATTCAAAGCCAAAATAACTGAAGTCACCAAGGATGTACGCACACGTCCAGGGAAATATGCCCTGACAGGAACTTTGTCAACCAATGGGCTCGATCTCAAGGTGCATGCCCACAACATGTCGAAGCCAAGGAAAAGCACCATTGATGCCACAGAGAAGAAAAAGACCACTCAAATCCAGGTCGCTAAGAACAATCTACCGTACCTAGCCAGCGAAATCCCTGGACCTGCCGCATACGAAAAGACTTTAGCTCCCAAAGCGACCATGTCGTTTTGGGAGTGGACCCAGGAATAAGTAGAACAGTAACGGGAGTGGTAGTCGATTCGATAGAGCCCGGTAAAGCACGGACATCTCCTTGCCAAAGGTACGCACGAGTTCCATACTCGTCAGTACAGGAATCTTATGGAACGCCTCAAGATGCAGAATTGCATTGAGCAGGACGATGTGAGGACTAATATTCATAGCATTGAACGGGCGATTCAGCCGGTCTCCACGGATTTGGTCAAAGCCGAACTTGCGGGAAGGTTTCGTGAATTACGGGCGCAATTTGAAACGCACATCAAATCGGTCGCAGAAGTCGAAGAAGGCCTTAGAGATTTCTATGGATCGCATGGCCTGAAAGTGGCGAAGAGTCGGATGAAGAGGGGAAGCAGGTCAGAGGGACCGAGCAATCTCCGGACTACTAGGGCCGGTGATTTCACAGGCGCACCGAAGTGACGTACAGGCAACTGTCGTCGTTGGAGACGGTGATTTCAGGACGCGATCCGGAGACCGCACAAAGTGCAAGAAGTTCATTGGCAGACTGGAAGAGCAATTTATTCTCTAGAGTGGACCTTCAACTAACCGGTATTGTTATACGCATAATAGGCAAAAGCGGAAGGGTTTTTGTCTGCACAGTCAGCGAGTATCGCACATCCGCCATGTGTTGTCAATGCCACAGTCGCCTTAAGCCTAGATCTAGATCAATGGTGTGTCCCGTGCCTATTTGCCCAGACAAGCGCAGTCAGCAATTCAATACAGATCATGGCACCCATTCGGGTTGGATGCGAAACAGAGATGGCAATGCGGGACATAACATGGCCAATGCAACGATCCATTGGCTGCGTACCTTCCGGTGGCCTGTCGCACTCTCAAGGAAAACAGAGAAACCCATCATTGAACAGTGAAGAGCCTGTCGTCGAATAGCGTTTAGTTGACTAGCTTTATCAAGGGTAATAAACACGGTAGTATCGAAGGCAAAGCTGGATTCATTTACATGTTGTCGGAGGATTGGACCAGATGTTCATCCCACCCAAACCCATTTCCAGAGATCCAGCTTTCGCAATCTGACAGGGGATTCTCCTCGGGTATCACTCCAAAGGCTATACCCATGGATGGCAACGTGGATTATTATGGATATCTCTTCGCATCTCGCACTAGTCAACTACTCGAGTAAGTTTGCCTTAGCGACCGGCCTTGCATTCAAGGCATCAATGAGTGTCTTAACACTCTAGCTCTCCCGGACACACGAGTTTCGCTTGTCCATCCCGTCGCGATCGATATGATCTGACAGCCAAATTGGTCCCTCATGTACTGACAACGCCGGATGCATCGTGGGCAAGAGTGTGGTAGAGGAGATGCGAGCGAAGGGGCTGTGAGAGATGGTTAATTCCGTCGTAGGAGGATATGCATGGAAGGATGCCATTAGGAAAGACGGCCACGCAGTGAATTATGAGTATCAGACTCTCAAAGTCGGCCATCCAGACGCATTTCACCATTTCAAGAGCTCTTTCCACGACATGAAAGAGACAAAAATTCTGGAGAGAGAGCCATCGAGAAGAAGACTACTGCGTTCCACAATGCCGTGAAAGGAATGAGCGACTAAGCGGAACTGATCGCGCCAACAAAGATAATCACGGCAAAAGAGAAAAGAACCAGGTTTTTTACATCGTTCCCTCCAGCCAGGCTGAGGAGAGGGTCTCGTCGTGATGTCGGTGATGGCCCTGCATGCTCCCGCGAACGTGTACTGTGCTGTGCTGACGCTGTGGATCTTCTGGAAAGAGGGTCCATGCGACAGCACGATCCACGTGAGGTCTCTGCCGTGAATCTCGCACAATGGTGGCCTAATGTCCTTGATGCTACGCCCAGCCCTTCCTCGACAGATCACAGTCGGCATTCTTTCTCGTCTTTACTTCCGCGGCGAGAACACCCACATGACATCTTTCATCCGCCTTGCAGCCTTGCTCTTTGCTTCAAGCCGGCACTCTTGGTAAGAATGAACCGCATGATCACAAGTTTGCTTGTTGCCTAATACGCTTGTCTGCATCTGATACTAAACTTCCCTTGGACCATACTCTTCATGATTAGGCCAAGGATCGTCCATCACGGCACCGCTCGAGATGACTACGGGACCCTCTGGTAAGATCACTTTCTGTTTCCTTTGGTATTGTGATAGGAGTCATCACCAACTCCAGATACTCATCCTCGTCGTTCCACAACCTCTTCAACTTGTCTAGACCATCACCTCTTCCCACTCAACTCTGCTTTATGCTCCTCGCGATGGGGCGTAGAGTTGAATGGGGAGGGTGATCTCAAGCACCGTCTCCCAAGTTTCGATATGCGTGTCCGCCAGCACGCTCACAAGTGTCGTTTCGCGAGGTGCTCGCATAGTCAAAGTCGCCGTGATGGTTCAACTGATCACGTTTGCCTAACATGATGACGTAATTTGGGCCACCATTGTGCAGCGTTCGGTTTTTTTTGTTCTTGCTGTTCTTTCGCCTCTCCTCCGTACCACCCACCACATCCCCTTCTCTCACACCCTCAAGAACCGCAACAGAATCACCCCTGTTGCCTACACAATGAGTCTTGGCTCTATATTGCAGAGTCCAGGGGCCCTGTAGTAACGGGTACCATCGACGCACCACCAGGACGAACCATACAAGCACAGTCGTTGGATTGGCAAGTGTAGAAAGCATACGTGGACAAGCTCTCGTTGCGCCATTGCATGTATCAGTAGTCTCGTGTTTTGGAAAAAAGGAAGGTCTGGCGAAAGAACAACGACGCCGGTATCCTTGATCTTCTGGGAGCGAGACGAGATGTGAATGTCTCCATGCACAAGGACAAGTGTCCACAAGGTTTGAGATAACAGCGAAGTATATACCCCAGCATCAGATGCTCAGCCAACAGAAGCGATAGCCGTTCAGTGGGCGCACAGGGCAATCCTGCACGTTTGTTTGTGCACAACCAAAAAAAGCAATGGGGTTGTTTTTTCCCCCCTCTCTTCACCCAGAGTGGTCGACCCAGGAACGCCCGCCGCTATGAGCAGTATCAGTCCCTGGCCCCTTGTCGGTCTTCTTTCCCGCTCGACCAGCCTCACACCAAAAAGAGTCGGGGTACCGTTTTCGTGGTCGAGACGAGTGGACCAAGCCCTGAACACAGACAGATTGCTGGGGTTGATCGCACTGATTGCCCTACTTTCTCTCCTTCTTCAAAGTCCTCTTCTTTTTCCTTCTTTTCCTTCTTCTCATTCCTCATTCCTCATCCCTTCTCATTCCTCGAGTCCCCCTCTCGCTTTTGCACCATGGCGTCTCTTCAGTTCTTCAAGGACCTGGGCTCAACGTACTTGAACCTCAACTTTGATGACGATCGTCGTATCTTTCGCAACACGGACAACTGGGATGTCGCTCCCCAGCCTGAAGGCATCCTTTATCCAGAGTATTACGACATCCTTGTCAATTGGCGGACACCCTTCGTTGTCGCCGCCTTGTACGTCGTCGCTGTCGTACTTTTGAACCCAAAGCAGGGCAAAGTCTCCAGAGTTGTGGCTGCCGACAATGCCGCCAAAGGCGCAAAGCCAAAGAACCAGGAATTGTCAGAGTCAAATCCTCTCATGACGGCACTTGTCTTTACCCACAATACTATTCTCTGTGCGTACTCAGCCTGGACGTTTTACGGCATGTTCTTTGCCTGGAAAGATACTCTTGCCACGCACAGTTTCATGGATGCTGTAAGTCGATGATTACAGAAAAAAAAAAAAAAGTTGTGGTGACACGAACGGTATGCGGCTGTTTTCTAAAAATCCAATTGCGCACAAACTTGTAGGTCTGCGATAGGGATCGCACGTTCTGGGACGCTCTTGGGTACTATTCGTACTACTTTTACCTCTCGAAATACTGTAAGGACCGAGAAGTTTGCCTGTTGGAGACTGTGGAGGAGGAGGGATGATCGAGCAACTCAGTACAGATCTAACGGTCATCCAACCGCCTTTTTCCTTCCTTAGACGAGATCATTGACACGATCATCATCTTACTCAAGGGACGTCGATCCTCTTTGCTGCAGACTTATCACCATGCTGGCGCCATTATCACCATGTATCTGGGTTACAATTACCGCGCCCATCCTATTTGGATCTTCACCACCTTCAACTCGTTTGTTCATACGATCATGTATGCTTACTATGGTAAGACAAGGACAGGACCTTTTTGCCCGAGAGAATTTGTTGTATTTGGTTCATGGCGGGTTATCATTGACACTTCATATCCGTTGGATCACTCTCATCTAGCTGCAACCTCTGTGGGTCTGAAGCCCCCAGGTAAAAAGTACATCACCACAATGCAGATCACTCAGTTCTGGACTGGAACCGTATTGGCATTCTGGTATGCACTCTTTTCACCCAAGGGATGCTTCACCAGTCCTGGATCAAGATTTGCCATCTGGTCCGTGCTAGCCTATATATTCCCCTTGATCTACCTGTTCACAACGTTCGCGAGAACAACCTATGGCAACAGAAACAAGTCCAAGAAGGTCGAATAATAGCTCTCCCTAGGGTTGAGACGCAACATCTCCCACCCCCCTCCCCCACTCACTTTTTGCATTGGTAGAATCAGATATTGACGTGGTATCTCATAAACTTGGTCATTCCGAGCTTGATTCGCTTCTCGCGCTCGAATTCGCACCACTTCTTCATCACGATCTGACTCGAGTCAAACTCGCCTTCCTTGGTTCCGTGACTATCTTGTGTGGTGTCCTCACCTTGGACCTTGCGCGTCTGACCCCACGTAAAGTCATCGAAATGCCAGAAAGCGTAGACAGGTAGGACAAAGTTCCAGATAGGCAACGAGAGCAGGTACATACCCATCCAGCCGACATAGACAATCTTACGGGTCGTCATCAGTATAAGAATCGTAGGAAGACCGAGAATGGCAGCCAGAAGCATCAGTGGGATGATGGGAACAGGTGTGATGATAAAGGAAATGATGATCAGTGAAGGAAATGGCAGCGGGCAAGACGACTGTTCCGACCAGTTCCATAAAGATGACAAACTGCATGGAGAAGCAGAATGTACCGCAAAGATCTCGAATCAGAACCAGCTCCATCAAGTTATGGATGGTTGAATTGATCCAGCGACGACGTTGCGACAGAAGCACAGCGAATGATGTAGGGACTGGGTCTTGCAGACAGCTTGTGGTACGAACATCATCTTGCGCTTGGCGAATGTGCGAAGCATCACTGTTGTCAAATAACAGTCCTCGCCCAAGAGCAACAGGTCTTCTTGTGCAGTGTGTCGACGACATTTTCGGAGTAGTGCTCAACAATGTCAGGATTGGCCAAGACTGGGACCCAGTTCCGGGTAGGACCCTTGGTCATACGTTCATCGAACATGACTTTCTGTAAGAAGGACATCAAGATGATCTGGAAGTCGCGTTTGCCTCGATTGCCAGGTTTCTTATCCTTAGCCTCTGCAGGTGTGCCGCATTTGACGATCACGATCATTGGGACCTTCTGTCGTTCTTCCATGGGCATCTCACAGTCATCCGTGTACTTGTAATAGCCGGTGTAGATCTTGGCCATGTTGTGTCGTTTGCTTCCATCTGCAATAGCGATATAGGACTGAGGCTCCACCTCTTCGTGACGCACAACAAAGTCTGTCATCATGTCCAAGCAAATGTCTGGTGCTGTGCGATCTTCGTTCTCACCACGGATGATGCCGTCGGCGATGATCAACAACAGCTTGTGACTCGAAGGATAGCTCGTGTGGGCTAAAGAGTGGACTAGCATAGAGGGGAATGAAACTGGTGCTTGGATGAGATACGGCGCAAAGCAGGGCCTCAGTTCTGGCACAGTAGGCATGTTTGTTCAGGCCGTTTGGTTTGTGTTACTTCGATCTAACGATGATTGAGAATGTGCTCAGCAATGCAGGATGCAGACCTTCCTGCGTGTTTGTTTGGTTGTCTGAATGCATCTATCTGATTGCATACCATGTTCTATCCCATCCTGACTACGCGGGGACGGACATGAATGCAATGGTTTATCATTGGAATAGGCCACGGACTTGACCCATCAGATTCTTGTTTGCTCTATTTGACTGCATGGAGACATGACGGCGAACGGATTCAAGGACCGCACATCATCGCGTCGTCT
>Ga0247824_10000042_pt1 | contig 45887 bp, 31 predicted proteins | sample 13C_PalmiticAcid_FD_194412 | JGI IMG/M metagenome (GOLD analysis project Ga0247824, IMG submission 194412) | Soil microbial communities from agricultural site in Penn Yan, New York, United States - 13C_PalmiticAcid_Day48 | ecosystem: Environmental > Terrestrial > Soil > Agricultural land...
GAAAAGAGAAGAGAGAGAAAAGAGAAGAATAAGAAGAAAGAGAAAAGAGAAGAATAGAGAAGAAAGAGAAAAGAGAAGAATAGAGAAGAAAGAGAAAAGAGAAGAAAGAATAAAGAAGAAAGAGGGGAAAAAAATAAGAAACAGGAAGTAAAAAGCGGAATAAGAAAATAGAGAAGGAAAAGAGAAAACGAAAAAGATAAATGAGAAAAAAATAAGAAACAGGAAGTCAAAATCGGAATAAGAAAATAGAGAAGGAAAAGAGAAAACGAAAAAGATAAATGAGAAAAGGAAAATATAGAAAATAGGAATCAGAGTAAACGGTGAGGTAGGAGTACTACGAAGGACGATGGCTCGGAGGATGGAACTAAGGAATCGTAGCAAGTGATCAGGGTATAAATTGGTATTGGCGCGTTGATGTGTGTCCTGGGATGGCAGATAACTTGGAAGGCCTGGATTGCGAATAAAAACAATCGGATCGATTGTGTTGGAGCTAGCGGGGTTTTGACAGCAAGGGGGGGCAAAACAACACGCGCGCACATGCAAGCGATGGAGCAAACAGGTGTTGGCGATGGCTTCAATTCGTCAAGTCTGCAATGATGGTGTGTGTGAGGAGAGGAGACCCGCTTGTCTGTCCGGAACAAACACCCCGCGGCCTACCAGTAGTGCGCGTTTCCCTCACGAGTAACCGACTCGTGGCTGTGCTCCCTTCCCGCATTCGCCCTAGACCACCTCGAGTGTCGTTTGGTGGGCGCTTCTCCGTTCCCTCCTCCCCTGGACACACATCCACATGGCATATAAAAGAAAGATGAAGGCCGTCAACGGGGCTGCCACAGCCCAGAAAAGCCCAAACTGAGGTCGTAACGGGACCCCCATCCCCCCATTCGCGGCGGCCTCATCCCAAGCGAACAGGGGTGTCGAGAAGAGAGCGGCCACGAAGCTCCCCGGGAGGAAGAACATGGCGACCAGCGCAAGCATCTTCATCGAGGAAGAGTCTTGCAGGCTGGATGCGGCAATGCTCCGGGTGGCCTTGGCGGTGTCGAAGGCGATGGCGTTGTCTTGTTGCGCAATCAGATGGAACAGCGCCGCAATCTGGATCTGCACCCGCTGCTGCACGTAAGCTGTGTCGACAGCTTGCATCCGAACGCGGTGCCGGAGGAGGTCCAGGTGAGATGCCGAGAAAGGCTGGGCGGCAGATGCAGTCAGGCTTTCTCTCCTCCAGTCAGCCGCATGGATTCCGTCTTGCTTGTGGGACTTTGCGGGCTTCCGGGACGCGTGCTGGGAGATGAAGTCGTTGATGGCCTCAATGACCTGCATCTTCCGCGTGCCATTGGCCAGCTTTGCAGCGCATCCGCTCATCTGCGCTGAGAGGTGACCAAGCTCACCGGCTGCAGGCTGTGTCTGGTGCCGAGAGGCGAAGCGATGGTGCCCAGTGCGCGCCTCAACCTCCCTCACAGCTGCCTTGATGTCCTCGAGAGTTCTGTCGAGCCCGTGGGCAAGCATCAGGCTGCACAGCAGCGCAGGGAACATGGGGTGCATTGCACTGGCTGCGCTCCACTTGGACTCGAGGATACGGCGCAGCTCCACCCGCTCCTCGCCCTCGGCGAAGACGATGGCGTGCGTTTGAGGTGTGGATTCGGGAAGTGCTTCTGTGTGGGACCATGCTGCCGCGAGTTTGGGATGATAGGCGGCTGTGAAGACGCGCCTGTTGTTCCCCTGGCCATCCAGCGCCGATACTCCAGCAAAGCAACACCGAGCATAGTCGAGGGCATCTCCCAGCTTCCAGACCTCTGTCAGCCTCTCCAGCGTCTTTGTCGACGGGCTCACCCGCAGACTCTCACGATCTTGGCCAACCCAGAGAATCCGAGCTGTCCGGGTGTAAGATCCTCCTGGAAAACACCGGCGAGAGGGTTCTTCGAGCCAACTGTCGACATCTGTTGAAGGGATCGTCTTTGTCTCCACCAGCGCGGGTGACAGCTCGCCGTCCTCTTCAGCCCAGACATCCGTTACCTCCACCACGGGACACTTTGGGACTTCGTATTTGTCCCAAAGACTCCGGTTTCCGTAATGCCGATAGAGGTCGTGCATTTTTGTGATTGGTCCCAGTCATGTGTTGTTGCGGAAGGTCTGGCCGAACTGGTGTCCGCCGAGCGGTGGTGTGTTGCGAGTGAATGAAATCCCTCAGACTCTCAGTTCGTTGCTGTCTCTCCATGATCCACTTCTTATAACCGGCGACAGCAATATTGTTGAGTCCTAGGCAGGCTGTGCTCCCTCCGCTCGGCTGCGCCCCGTCAGGCTGACGATGCGGGGAATGACCTTCTTCCCAATCCCGGTCGCGGCTCCGATTGCCAACTCGAGTCTCGAGATACCTACGTGAGCTGGCTGAAAAACAATGCCACAAGCAAGATAGGTTAATAATTCAATTCTCTCGTGTCCTGTGTCACTAAAAGGCACCAGTTAATTACTTGCGATTTACTTGGAAAGAATCAAGTTCAACCTGAGGCAACCTGAACCGATTAAACTGGGCCCCAAGGCAGACCCAGATCTCGAGCTCCGCCGCCGCCACGGAATGAAAGGGGCCAGGCGCCAGCCCAGAAACTAGCATGGGATGGTCCAGGACAGTAGTCCTCCGTCTCTGATGATTGTTCTGACAGGAGGCCGCAGAATAAACAAGGGTTCCCGAAAATACCTCGCCAACCTAACTCGAAGCCATCGCCTGCTGCGCATCTCCTTCCGCCAACCTCGAGGTCTGTTCGCCGTCGGCCTGAACGCATGGACCCTGAGCCACGTGGCTCTGGTGTAGCTGTCGCCTCGTCGCGTCCATCTTGACGAGCAATTCAAGATCCATTTCATGCCATTCCTGAGTCTGTGAGACATAAACCCATTTATGGTGCGCGGCGATCCAGCTCCGGCCCGGCAGAAAGGCCTCGAGCATGTAGTACAGCTCACGAGAGTACGGATAGTCAAAGGTGGGCGGCCCTTGCCACTGCAGAAACGCATCTGTGCCGGCTTTCATGTCCTCCTCGGTCAGGCGAAAGTGAAGACGCCGGTCCGCCTTGTTCTCGCTGTGGCGACGGATTGACCTTGTGGTCGAGTCAAGATGCGCTTCGAGGATCCTGGCGTACCACAGAGGGCCGGTCAGGGCGTTGAGAATAAGGCGGCGATTGCGCGCAAGGAGTTTCTGGTTCCATGGAGGAAATGTCCCTCTCGGAATGGTCGGGATCGGCACGCCCTGGTCGAGATTGTCTTGCCAATGGGCAAAGTCAACCACAGCCGAGAGAGCGTTCCACCGAACCAAGCAGGTCAGGCAGGTGCAGTGAATCGTGTCGTCGGGGGCCGGGATGTTTTGGTGGGCGATCCGGTGCGAAAGTTTGAGATCCGGGCGGTCGGGGCTTCTCAGAAGTGGGCGGATCGCTGGGTCGATGTCCTTGGTCAAAACCGGACGCAGGAGGCATCGCTCGAGAATGGGGTACCGCAGATTGACGACCCGGCGGACAATGCCTGCCTCTTCGGAGAGGAGAAAGGTGCGGAGCGTCCTGTTGACCCGAGACACAGCAAAAAGGTCGCTCGGACGGAGCAGTTCGAGTATTCCCATCAACAGCTCATAGGGCAGATGCAGAAATCCAATTGGCTGAAGGCTCGACGACGACGACTTGGATTTTGCTCTCCGCTCCAACTTTTTGCGCCGGCGCTCCGTTCGCTTGGAGTGCAGAGCCAACGGCTGTGTCAGGTCTTCGACGGGTGTGAGCTCACTCTCAGCATCTTGAGCGACGGTTTCCTTAGTTGGTGGCATTTTGGTGGTTTGGGGATGAAGAACTGAACAGGTCCAGGAAGCGGAGGCCTGGGAATGTGGTGGCAGCCTGGCCCAAAAGCACCCAGTTGCTGGCGCCAGCTGGCTGCAGCTGTGTCCTAGCCTGGCGGTCACTGTGACGTGACGCAATCCACAGCGGCAGCTTTGCTGCATTTCGCAAACCCCAGGCTGAAATCTGGAACGAGGCATCACCACCATCCATCTGGATGCCTGTGACGCAGGTTTTCCACAATGCGCTGGACCGCAAACCCTGGCACGCAATTTCAATTGACCGCTCTCTACCAACACGGTACCTCTAACCCCTATCCCACTTTTCTCATCCAATGTGTGTTCCATTTTCCACTTGGATGCCCACACTCAAGTGGTCGCAAAGTTAAGTGGTCCTGCCCATACCCGCATGGCCTTGCCCCGCCAGAGCAGGATGACGATGAACAGAAACGCGCCGGCGCAGACGGCAGCCTGGATGCCAAAGCTCAGCTTGGTGCCTTGCGCCTCGGCCCACGTCACCTGAAAGTAGCTGACAATGAACCCTCCGACCGTGCGCGCCATGTTGAGCCACGCCGAAACCTCGCCCGACGCTTCGGGGTAGCTGTCGAGACAGTAGCTACTGAGCGCCACCGTCGTGATCATCATGCCGAAGACATACATGCCCCAGCAGACACTCGTCGCCATGTAGTGCCAGCCGTTCTCGAAACACTGGCCGATGAGCACCAGGCCGACAATGACGAACGGCATCGAGAAGAACACGGCGCGCAGCCGAGCCTCAGGCTCAAAGTGGCCGTTGTGTCTGCGGATGTACCGTTTGGCCAGTGCATCATGCATCCAGTGTCCCGTCGCCTCGCCCAGAATCACCGCCACCACCGGGGTGAAGTAAAAAAAGCCGACTTGTCTCGGGCCAAACCCGTAGAGAGGCGTGACAAAGATGGCGAGCGTCGTGTTGATGCCCACCGCCCATGCAAATGTCTGGCCGGCGTACATGTAGTGGTTAGTCTCACATCATCCCTTCTCGTCAACTTGTTAGGGAATGGGCCTTACCAGTGCGTAGAAGAGGCAGGATATCGCAATGATTGGCTTCAACAGTACACTGGCCGTGCGCCAACACGCCTGTCCAAAGGTGTTCCGCAGGTGACGGGACTTCCACTGTGCAACTCCCGTCAAGCGTGCGATCCGGCTGCCTCGGGCTGGTTGCTCATCCGCTGCAATGCCACGGTCATAGTAGGTCTCCTGCAAGAAACAAACCACCAAGGCAAACCCAACGACATTCATGGCAAAGTACACCCAGAACGGGACCGGCCAACGAAGCGTCTCGGTCATAAACGCAGCGAGCAGTGGGCCCATATACGGGCTGATGACGATGAACGAACTTCAGGCCACAACCATTGTCAGCAACATTTCCAGGTCTTCGTGGGGATGCACAACACCTACGCCCATATGTTGATCTTGCGCGCTTGTTCGTGGAAGAAGAAGGTGTCTTTGAGGAACATCAGCCCGCCCGCTTGGCTAACAGTCGAGAAGAAGCCGTTGAGGATGCGGGCGGCCATGAACGACTCAAAGCTTGTTGCTCCAGCGCACCAGGCTGCTGTCGCCGCCGAGATCAGGAGGAACCAAAAGACGACGGGAAGCCGGCCAAAGAAGGCGCTCAACATGACGACTATCAACCCCTTGTCAGACCGCAACTCTGGGTAATAGGCCCCAAAGACTCACCGATTACGCCACCCGCACCGAGCATGAACACATTGCCGGCTTGGGAATGATTCACAAAGTCAGGCGTCGTGTTCCACTCCCTGTGATCGCTCAGCCAGGGTCCCAACCCAGACGGGACGCTCCGGCTGGACCGCACCAAAACTTACGCCGCCTGTGGTATCAGTGTCACAGCGCCCGTGGCGCTTCCGTAATCAGGGAGAAAGGAAACGAAGGAAACGACGAAAAGAACCAAGTGCTTCTTGGCCCAGCTCCAGTTCAGGGGGTCGTTGCGGTCGTCGCTCGGCTGTGGTATCAAAACGGTATGCCCATCCTTGGCCAGCTTGAGGCCCGATGCCTTAGCGCCATCTTCAATGCTGATATCAATGATGTAGCCCTCGGACTCGTGGAACTCGTGGACGCGCTCGGCTCTGCTTCGCAAGCCCTCCTCCTTGACTGGTTGGTTTTCGCGACTCGAATTAGTCCTCAATCCCGCCTCGTCTGCCAAGTCGGGCTTCTCAGCCATTTTGAGCGTTGGTGATTCAAGGACGGTGCGGGTGGGACGAGTCGGATCAGAGATGAGAACAGCTAGCGGAAAACAAGCAGAAGGACAGGCGCTCGGCAGGCCTCGTTTTCAGGGCGCATGGCCGGTTCATGTAGTACCACCTTCACGCACGGATACAAGTCCCGAAACCAAGATACCGCTTCCCGTCTCCTTTTCTGTGGCAGACTAGCCGAGCTCCGCGGATGGTTGTCACATCAGCTCAAAGGCATCGATGAACCTGGTTCCTCTGCCGCCTCCAAAACGAGCCAATGCAACGCCGATGGCGACCAACCGGCTTACATTGGCCACTGAGCATCAAGACGGCACGCATAATATGGATGACTGCCGCTGATATTGATGTAGATCCTCTTCCTCTCGCGCCTGGTTCACCATATTCATGCTGCAGATGTCCAACCACTGTGATAGGCGAGAACACCCCGAATCCCCACAACGACCAGTCCATCAGAATGCATGGTCCACTTCGGCATCAGCAGAATTTCGGCCAATAAGCCGTTTTGCAGATGAAACTCGAATTTGCCGACTCCTTACGTGAGCCATTGTCAGGCCGCGCATCTGCGGCCCCCAAAAAAAAACCCTCCTTGCCCAAAGGCGACAAGGGCAAGCTGGAAATGTCACCTTACGGTGACACCCTGACCCGGCGGCACCCGCAGCTGTGCAACTTCATCGTGGGCACTGCTTGACCCAAGATTCATACGAAGCGGTGCTGTAAGCTATTCTCCACGACTAGATCCATGGCAAGGTCGGACCCCGCTTCATCGGTCCCCCTGAGGCTGCCCATGTCAAGGAGGATATGGACAGAGCCAACTCTGCTGCGTCCACCGGCAAACCACAGGTCTCTCGTCCGTCCAGAATTTCGCAAACCTCGGCGGGGAGCTGCTCCTCCACTGTCGCGTTGAACAAGACCCTACATTCATCAGCTTCAGCGTGCCCATTGCCCGAAATGTTGAATGGAGGTACTCACGCATTGCTCGGATCTCTATCATCACAATACCACTGCACTTGGAATCCAAGACGGTGGGCCCCCCTATCCAACATGTAGCTGCAGCCCACGAGCTGCCACGGCAAGGCCCGTGACCCTGCGGTGCACTCGTGCCAGCGCCCATCATCAATCACCGGCACACGGTACAGCTGATATGTATCCCTTGAACCGGGGTTGTAGAGCCTGAAGCTCCCGACAACAGAAGTCACGTTAACCTGGCCTTGGATTGAGACAGATTCGATTTGATATTGTCTCAGAGCCATGGCCGTGGTGCTCGTGATCGACTCGATGGTGCAGCTCTGGGTGTAGTAGGTGTGTGGCATCTGCGGCGCACTATCAACATATCCGGTAAACGCAAGCGGCAATGCCGCGAGACTACAATTGTAGTCGGATGTTGCGCCAGTGACTGAGCCTTGGCTGTCATAAACAGCCAGCTTAAGGGGGTTGCCGCAGGCAAGACTGATGTTGGTGTATGCGACCCCGTTGAAGTGCTCACTTGAATCAAAACCGCCGGGTAAGCCCCCACCCAATAAGAACGAGATGGAGCTTTGCTTACCGCTCCACACCAGCAACGCCATCAGAGCACTCCCATGCCTGTCGGAGGCCAAAGATTCCGTAGTCGGAGTCCAGCATGACTTCAAGAGAGGTGGCATTCGTGGATGACCCAGTGTTGGCTGCCCCAACACAATGGACCCACGCGGCAGATCCGTTCTCGTGATTGTCATCAAGGTCGACGCGGACGGAACATTTCGTGGTCTGTCCGTCCGATACATTGGTGACATCTAGCGAGAGCTCATAGGCCATGGACGTCTTGTTGTTTCCTTCCACGTAATGGTGTTGATAGAGGAGGCTGTTGATTTCCCACTCGGGATCATATGACCGGTCAACACACCGTTGAGCTCGCTCCCTGGGCGTGTAAGGGAGCAGAGGGAGTTGAGGATGTATGGCCACTGGACTTGAAAGGCCTGCTGAAACTTGCGAGTTCCCCATGATGCAGAGCGTCTCTTGGCCCCGAGGCGTGTTCCACTCATCCAGACAGCCCTGTATGAGCGGAACCTCCCAGGACCCGTTCGCGGCAAACACGAGACTAGATGTCTTTTTAGTTCCGCTTTTCGAATCTTAGGAACGGACAAACAGACCTGGAAGAATCTTCGCACCGCCAGCTGCCCTTGAGTCTCATGTCCAGACTTTCGAGGTTGAACTGGAAGAATAGATTTCCAGTTGGAATGCTGCAATTGTGCCAGAGGTCCAGGGCGCTGGCCCCCTTTGGGTCCAGGTCAATGTCCTTCGCGGTGCAGTTTGCACTAATGCCTGTGGCAGAATTGACCGTGAGGAAGCGAATATCACCCTGTGTTCCGCCGCTTGAACTGTTCACAGCCACCAAAGCCGGGTCGTAGATGCCCCAGGTGGGGTTCGTGAACGAGGCTTTGATACATTCCTGAGGACTGCGGGCGGTGAGCTCTGGATCTGGCCAGTACTGGCGGCGATGAGCAAACGACGCTATGGCGCCGTCGGAATGGAGAGGTAAGGTACACAGAAGGAGAGAAGTCAAGCGTGTCATTCTGTTCCTGGAAGTGGTGCAACTCGGACACAACTTTGCCAAGGGTTCTAGTACGAGAAGACTACAGCCTTTTGTTTATTCACGTTTAGACGTGTCCTGTACCATGTGCCTCGCTCCCAGCAACACAAAATAGGGGGCATGTCGTCTGGATAAATAGTTGAGAGGCTGGTAAACGAGTGGACGTGGAACCAGGCCCCTGCGGCTAAACATTCAAGACACTTTCCAAAAACATGAGCCTAAAGAGCTACTGAAAGTCATAGCCTATAAGTTTCAGACCATAAAAAGCTCAAGTCACAATCACCAACAAATTGTCCCAAAGTGGACGTCCCACCCGGCAACGCAACGGACTACGGATCTCGTCAAATAATCCAGCTCCAGCCCGCTTCTTCGGGAGAATACCAGGTTGTTTGAGGCACCGGGGTTGCTTTTTCAGTTGTGGCAGTTCCGCCAGTCACGCCTGGTAAATGCTTCCTAAAACTTCCTCCTATTAGATGGTAGGTATGTTGTCAAGCAGCGGAATCACACTTCACACGACCCTGTAATGATTACCATCCACCGAAAGGGTACCTAAATACGGCTTGGATGATGCTGAGAAGGTCGAACCCCCTAAAGCGCCGGCAGTGAGTCGAGACATAACAACACAACACATGTCAAAGAGGGATGGAATGCTAGCTGTTGCCTCGTAGTTGCGGGATCGTGGTGCTGGGGTGTTCGTCCCAGACGTGTTAGAGCAACATCCCAAGTTGACGTTGTGTGACGGTATAAGATCACATGTCACCGTGTTCAAATCCGAGTGCTGGAAAAACCTCCAGCCTAACCTTGTGGCACCTGCAAGATCGCACATGCTTTCTTTGCAGCTCGGACTTGAGAGAGGCTCAGGGGACTGGAATGCCAAGGTACAGCTGCATGGAGGAGGGGCCAAGCCGGCAGCCTAGCTGAGCCTAGCAGAGCCTAGTGAGCCTGGCGATGGTAAATCACAAGAAATCCCCGCCTGCGACCTGTGCCGAGGGGCGCTACATCCCGATCCGCGCTGGGAACTACTGCCTTCAAGCAGGCTCACTTGGCAGGAGGATCACAAACCTTGCAAGACCTCTCAGCCACAACTGCGACTGGTGGCTCCTGTGAGCTCGCTTGCTTGGTCGGAGTCAAATGCGCCGCCGACAGTGGCTTAGATCCCCTCAGCATGCCCCACACAATTCCCCGTCTCCCGCGATTGTTTGGGCACTTGGCGATGGCGATCTGAAGGGGCTGACAGTCACTCTCGGAATCCATCTTGCGTGAAGGATGAGGGCCGGGTTGAACCAGGAGAAAATTTAAATGCCCCCCTCCGCCCCTCACTCTTTCCTTTGTTCCCAAGTCCCATCCCACTCTACACACGCTCATCCGCTTCTAGAACTTGCTCCTTCTCTCAAGATTCTTGGTGTTCAGCAAGCTAATCGACAACCCCGTTCAAGATGCAGATCTCTCGCGCCCTCATCCCTCTCACCCTTGCAGCCTCAGCCTCAGCATTGGCCCAACCCGACCCAGCTGCGCCAGCCATCACCCCTCCGCCGCTCATGGGGCGGGACAACTACCAAGAGTGTGCCAGTGCGATCGCGAAGATCAGTGCTAATATGCCGCCGCTCGTCAACAAGGATCTGTCAAGCTGGCTCGCTTCCTACGACGGCCTCAGTGGCGCTCAAAGCGCAATCGAGGATGGCAAAAAGATCGACAATGTTGACAGTGCCTGCTCGGCGATGATGACCACTCCAACGCCGCCGGATTCTTTGACAAGCGCCGCGAGCAGCTACTTTAGCCGACTCGAGAGCTGGCAATCCAGCATCGCGCCCTCTGTCACCAGCGCCGCTGCCAGGTGCACTGGCGATGGCGTCGTTGGTCTTGCAGGCGCCGGCTTGGAGCTCATCGTAGCAACCGACGTGGCCCAGTGCACCAACGCTCTCAACAAGTACAACAAAGCGGTGTCAGCTGCCAACACGGGAGCCCCGAGATATTTTGTTGCTATTGCCGGCGCGGTTGGCGTGGCTGCGGCCGTCGTTCTGCTTTGAGACTGCGATTGCCGTTTGCGAGTCGAGGTTTCCGTTCAAGGAACATACCAGAAAGGGGCCAGAAAAGGGAATGAGAGCTACCTGAAGCATGGTCAGTGCTAAAGTCTGGCTCGAGACGGCGGAGCAATAAGTTCATGGCGCAGCATCTGTAATTAGGACGCTAGAGAGAGACTTCAATTGTGCAAACTTGAATCTAGGACGCATTGTCCGCTGGAAGACAGTGAATGTAGCGAACGTTTATCTGATCAAGTGGTTGTTCATAAGTCTATCGTGGTATATACAACGCCCAGTCGTGTCTACAATCCGGCCTTGAACGGCTGCTTGTCGTTGAACAGCACGTAGCGGTACCTCGGCTTGCCCGCCTCCATATCGACAATTGCCTTGTTGGCGTCCTTCATCGGAATCTCTTCAATCCAAGGCTTGACCTTCTGGTCCGCAGCGAGCTGCAACATCTCCCGGATGTCATTGGGGGAGCCGATTAGAGACCCGGTGATCTTGAGCCTCTTGAAGATCAGAGGGAACTGCTGGATCGTCGGGAGACCATCTTCAGGGGCTCCAACCTGGACGAATGTCCCGTCGAAGCGCAGGAGAGAGAGGTATTGCATCAGGGGCATCGAAGAAGACGAGACGGTGCAGACGATCAGGTCAAGGGTAGAGGCATGCTTCTTGGCCCACTTGGGGTCCTCAGCAGTGGCGATGAACTCGTCTGCGCCCATCCTCAGCGCGTCTTCCTTCTTCGCCGATGTGCGCGAGATGACAACGACCTTGTCAGCCCCCAGAGCCTTCGCCCACATGACGCCAAAGTGACCCAGACCACCCAGACCGATGATCCCAACGGTCTTGCCGGGCCCTGCGCCATGGTGCTTGAGTGGCGCGTACGTTGTCACACCACCGCACAGCATGGGGGCCGCGTCGGCCGAGCTGATGGCGTCCGGAATCTTGACGACGAAATGCGAAGGAGCCCGGTTGTAGAGAGCATAGCCGCCGTAGGACTTGCCGCCGTTGCTGTACACGCCGTTGTATGTGCCGACGTGTTGGACCGGGCAGTAGTTCTCCATTCCGGACGCGCAAGCCTCGCAGTCTCCCTTGCGGCCCTGGCAGGAATCGCTCTGCGCACCGACGCCGACACGGTCACCGATCTTGAGTCCACCTTCGGCCTTGGAGCCAACGCGCACGACGGTACCGACGATTTCGTGACCGACGCAGCAAGGGTAGTTCGCGGGTCCCTATAGCCCATTAGCCGCCAGCTCTTGTCTCAACCTCATGGAGAGTGGTTTCACTCACCCAGCCACTGCGGAGAGTGTGAAGATCGCTACCGCAGATGCCGCAGTGGGTGATCTTGATGTCGACATCCGTCTCCTCCCACGGCTTTGGCTCAAACTCGGCCCATTTCATGTTTCCCTCGGCCGCTGAGGAGTCGTAGCCGAGCCACCCCTCAAACTTGTAGCCGGTTGGGGACATGGCGCGCAAAGACGTATGTGTAATTTGGGGTAGACGTGTCTCTTGGGATCTTGTTTTTGAGGCTCAGAATGTACAGGAAGCAAGATTAGAAGGGTATCGACTGGTGAGAATGGAACCTGCAATGGAAAACCTGAAGTGAAGGGAGGGAGGCGAGGTGCCTAATTATACCACTTCTTCTAACCGCGGTTCAAGACACTGGATCCTTGGCAACCCGGTGGTGCCAGTGACATAATTGCCCTTGTTCGCCCGAGGACCTGGTTTCGGGCATTCACACGGCGCTTTTGGGCCCAAAACCCCTAACTCCGCGCTCCACGCCGATTAATAATTCAGGAGTTCCCTTCAATGTCATGACGATGGCAGGTTTTCCAGTGGATCTGAACGCAATTCTTCTGCTTCGGTGGAGTTGGAGGCGAGCTGGTTTCTCGGCAACAGGCCGGATTGGCGATGAGATAAGTGGAGCCCGGAGAAAAAGAAAGTTCGGGAGTTCGCTCTTGGCTTTGACCAGGGGCGAGTCTCTCCTGGTTGGTGTGCCTGGCATGTCTGGCAAGCCAGGATAAACCCACAACGTGAGCATCGCCTTCCAAACACCGATGAGCTGAGACAGGCGAGTCAAACATTCGCCGTCATCTCGAGTTTTGACGACTAGCTGAAACGCTGTCGGTTCATTGCGCTCATGGCCTCTTCACTCAACACTACGACCTCGGTCGTCACCTCGGTCACTCCTGCGGGATGATCCGTGTGTCTTAGTCTGAGATATTTCAAGGAGTGACGATGCAAGTTCCGCACCCTGCTGTTGATCACTCGTCTCCGGAGGCCCTTCTAAACCCCATGACCTGCGTGCGACATGCCGTTCTCCTTACCCGCCAAATCCATGGAAACTCTATCCTGTGCGTGTCTCCCCAACCTGACTCGACCAGGCATCATCGACCAGGCATCATCGGGGATAGAATGCAAAACGCCGTTTGGTTCCGCTACCCTAGGCGGCGCATTGGGTGCAGATGGCGGCGGCCACAGACTCCAGCGAGGACCCGAGCTCCGGGCCACACTCGCTCTCAACGCAAGGAGCGGCAATTGAACGTATCTGCGATGCCTGCTTGCATTGACAGGAGAGGTCAAGCGGGTTGGAGCAACCAGCCTCGCCGCCGGCAGAGATAAGGCATCCGATCTGACGTGCTGTTAGCACTCTAGGCACTCGAATGTTCCAGACAGGAATTTGGCCCGTTTTGGACTTACACCGCAGTTCGGGATGGAGTTGGTCAAGGGGCATGCAGCTTCTGGGGCTGGTGTTATCGCCGATGGGGCTTCGGTGATACCCCGAGCGGAGGTGGATATGGCAAGGAACAAGGTAGTGAGGAGGAGGGCCATCAGGGATAGCTTGTTCTGCTGCTTCACGCTAAACTCGGGAGGTTGACTCTTTCTTGACGACTGGAAGGATGGAGCAAATAAGAAACCGAGGAGAGAAACGGGTGGGAGGTTGGTGGAGAAACATGCAGGCCGGACGAGAGCCTCTTCTATATATCCTATCGCCGCCTGGTCATACAGATACCCAGATCGGCCCATTTCTGGTGCTACGCTCTTGTTCAATGTCGTCACTCACATCTCGTTTGTTAATCAGTGAGCTCTGCTACACGGTGAGACGTTGGTCGTCATGCCCCCAGTGACCCTCGGGGCATGTGAACTCGACATGAAATCAACTGGTTCAACTCAGGAAACACACTGCACAGCATTTAGTAGGTTTTTGGTACTCTGAAAAGTGTGGCCTGACCGCCAGAGTCACACGGGGCTACGACTCGCACTTGGATCAAAACTGGAAGACAACCTCGAGCTCAGAACGAGGTTGACATGTCATTTCGCATTCGGCAGCTTCGCATTCCGGGGTTAGGCGATCTTCAACAACAAGGGAACATAGGTTCAATTGGCTCCCTTTTTCCACAACACTTTGAACGCGCTCTTACCTGAGAATACATTACAGAATTGTTCTGCCGAAATCGCGAAGACATGTTGTGGGAGAGTACACCTAAGGATGGATGGATTCCTGTTCCAGCCTCTCACCTTGCCTTTCACGAGCGGCCGATAAGATGAGTGTCATATCAAAAAACATAAAAAAAAAAAAAAAGAAAGTGATTCTCCTCTCGGTCCGAGTCTGGCTGCCTGGAGTCCACTCATGTCAAGAACCACCAAAAGTCGAAACTGAAAATGGGGTTAGGGTTGGATAACATTATGCCGCCCCCACGTCTTTTTGTCATTCGGCCACCAATCCGCCGAGGTCGGTGAAGGCGGCAAGCCGCCCCGTCGACGCCGTGCCGGCTGATTTTGCCAATTGGCCAACCAGAGCCTGTCAAAACTTTTTTGCCCCACCCGTGACAGGCCACTGGTGAGCAATCGGCTCCGCAGTTGACTGTGCGCGCCGAGGAACCAGAGCTGAAGCGACCACGTTTGATCTGTTGATCTGCTCTGGACTCTGTCTGGACTCTGGGTTGTTCCTGTCCTCCTCATCCAGCACACCTCCGGAGACGCAGCCCTCCCTCTCTTCACAGACACGATGCTTTCCTCGCTCAGAATCGCGACGCGGCGGGCGGCCGTGACCCGCAACTTTGCGGCGGTGCGCGCGGCCTCCACTTGGGCCAATGTCCCTCAGGGTCCTCCTGTACGTCCTCTGCGCGCTTTCGAGCTGGCTGCTGCCTGAGTCGTGAGACATGACTGACTGACCAAACCTCGCTTAGGATGTATGTGTGCTTCTGTCCAAGCTCCCAAAGCTGCCCCCGCCTTCCACCTGCTGACCAGACGTCTGCGCCCTTTTCTCAGGCCATTCTCGGTATGTCACAGTCACCCTCCCCCGGCTGCTCCCAGCTCCGAGCCACAGGGCAGAAAACTGACAGGCGCGGTGGCACAGGTATCACGGAAGCCTTCAAGGCCGATTCGTTCGAGAAGAAGATCAACCTCGGTTCGTGGTAGCTCCAGCGCGCCCCGCTCGCCGTTTGCTGTGGAACCGCTCCCAACAACTAACACGTGGTGCTCCGTTGCCCAGGTGTCGGCGCCTACCGCGATGACAAGGGAAAGCCCTTTGTGCTGCCGTCTGTGCGCCAGGCCGAGGAGAAAGTGATCGCGTCGCGCCTCAACAAGGAGTATGCCGGCATCACGGGCGTGCCCGAGTTCACCAAGGCGGCCGCCGTGCTCGCCTACGGCAAGGACAGCTCGGCTCTGGACCGCGTGGCCATCACCCAGTCCATCTCGGGCACCGGTGCCCTGCGCATCGGCGGCGCCTTCCTCTCGCGCTTCTTCCCCAGCAAGACCATCTACATCCCGACGCCGTCGTGGGCCAACCACGCCGCCGTCTTCAAGGACTCGGGCCTGCAGGTCGAGAAGTACGCCTACTACAACAAGGACACCATCGGCCTCGACTTTGAGGGCATGATCGCCGACATCAACAAGGCCCCCAACGGCAGCGCCTTCCTGTTCCACGCCTGCGCCCACAACCCCACCGGCGTCGATCCCACCCCCGAGCAGTGGAAGCAGATCGAGGCCGCCGTCAAGGCCAAGGGCCACTTTGCCTTCTTCGACATGGCGTACCAGGGCTTCGCCAGCGGCGACATCCACAAGGACGCCTTCGCCGTGCGCTACTTTGTCGAGCAGGGCCACAACATCTGCCTGTCGCAGTCGTTCGCCAAGAACATGGGCCTGTACGGCGAGCGCATCGGCGCCTTCTCCATGGTGTGCGCCGACGTTGAGGAGCGCAAGCGCGTCGACTCGCAGATCAAGATCCTGGTGCGCCCCATGTACTCGAACCCGCCTATCCACGGCGCCCGCATCGCCGCCGAGATCCTCAACACGCCGGCCCTGTACGACCAGTGGCTCGTCGAGGTCAAGGACATGGCCGACCGCATCATCACCATGCGCGCCCTGCTCAAGGAGAACCTCGAGAAGCTCGGATCCAAGCACGACTGGAGCCACATCACCAGCCAGATCGGCATGTTCGCCTACACCGGCCTGACCCCCGAGCAGATGGACCAGCTGGCCAAGGAGCACAGCGTCTACGCCACCCGCGACGGCCGCATCTCGGTGGCCGGCATCACCAGCGACAACGTCGGCCGCCTGGCCGAGGCCATCTTTAAGGTCAAGGGTTAAACGACCAGAACAAAAAGTGCCTGGTGTTGTGTACGTGCTAGATGACGAGACGAGAGCAGAGGAGTTGGAGTAATGGAGTGGCTGGCTGGCTGATTGGGTTTTTGTTTGACTCGATCTCTATTCCCCCCGTGTTGCATGTGCATCTCGCGTCGTTAGACTGTACCCCTATTTGGAACAATGATACTGGGTGAGCTTGGGCCAGGTGTTGGCATGTACAGCAGAAAAGGTCCCTCGGTTTCAGACCACGGATACACAGAGCGGTAGAGAAAAGAGCGTGATCTTGCCTTTGGTGGCGCGAACTTGTACCTTGCACACACACGTGGACGCGTCAGCTCCCAGGGGCTCGGAGAGCAGCCCGCGGCATTCTCCCGTCGCCCAAGATCCGGTGTCGCAGGACTGCCTTGATCTCCAGCAGCACGAAGTATCACGCCCTCCCTAACCTGTCAAGGTCCCTCCTCACCTCCTCCAACTGCCTGTTCATGTCACGATACACCCGCGCCATCTCCCGCATGACCTTCTCTTTGCCACCTTTGGCTCCGTCCCCTGTGCTACCCTGATCGGGATCGACCCCGTACGCCTCCAATTCGCCCTTGAGTGAGTGAATGGCCTCGCTCAACCGGGCCTTTGCGTCTCGCAGGTGGCTTGCGTAATTCGCCAGTGCCCTGGCCGCCTCGGGCGTGTACGTGTCGCGGCGCGCAAGCCACAGCGCCGTCTCGGCCTCGGCCTCCTGCCGCTGGGCGGTGAGCGACGCCTCGGTCGCGCGGAACTCGAGCGAACGCGCGATAGGGCCGTGCTTGGCTTCGAGGGAGCGAAGGAGTTGGGAGAGGACGGTTGTTTGTTCTTGCAAAAGGACCATGAGCTCGGCTCCCGCAGCGAGACGAGCTCTTGCGAGTTCTGCTTTGCGGTCTGCTATGGTAGAGGCGAGGGATGCTGCATTCGTCGCGAGGGCGGGTATGGAGCGGTGAACGTAGGAGGGGTTTGTGGATGGGTTGGCTATTCGTGCCAGGTGCACAGCGGAGGATTGCAACGTGGTCGAGACGAGGGCGGCGAGCTGCGGGAGGTGGGTGGGCAAGTCAGACAGCGGCGGGTGTGAGAGGAGCAGGGCCGTCGATTCGGGGGACAGGTCGGAGGAGGTGAGAAGCGGCGGGAGGAGAAGTAGAAGGTCAAGCAAAGCTGCTGGAAGTTCTGCAACCGGCGTTGTCGCTTGCTGTGTCTGTCGTGGCCGTCTGGTCAAGGACGGTGCCGGGGCATGCTTGGGTTGGAGCGACTGCGGGTTTGGACTGGATAATGCATCCACGAGAAGATGGTGTTTTGCGGCCTTGAGACGATGCTCGTTCAACTCCTGCCAGGGTCCACAGTTGGTCAGTTGGTCAATTGGGCAATGGTGATCTGGATTGCCGCCGATGCGATTGCAGCACCACGGGATCGCACCTCAGACACCACTCTGCGCTCTTTGGCCGCCGGATCGGTTTTGGTTGACCCATCGGGGTTGAGTACCGATGCCGTGAGTTTCGAGTAAAGAACCGCAAAGTCGGGGTTATTCTCCAATACAGCTTGTTCAACAGGGGGGAGCATGGTGCCGGGCTGTTGAAGTCTTGGAGATGGCAGCGGGTGGATCGTGGGGTGGGCTCAGCAGCGGCCTGTCGCGTCTTCTCCCATTGGCGGCGGCAGCGCGCGGCAATATGGCCCCACGAAACCATGTGACTGCGTTGCTGAATTTGGGTTACCTGCCAGCTGCCAGCCGCAGGTCTGTCACCTGCCGCGTGTCCGTTCTTCCAGAGCTGTCGAAATTTTGACCTCGAAACGCCTGCCGTCGCCGGAGGAGCTGCGCTGGGTCCAGACAGGCCCTTGAGCATTCAGTCGACGAGCGAGCCAATTGACCTTCTCCCGCCCATCCCTCACCGATGCGACATTCATAGCACCGAGTCATCAATACCGCCGAACACCGCGGCTCTTAGACACGCTGCAATGCCGCCTACACTCCCCATCCAGACCTGCCTTCGGGCGGCATCGAGGCCAGCAGCAGCCACCCTTCTGACCACGACACGAGCCCTCAGCACAACAGCCCCGACCTTCTACAAGCAACCGCGCGTGCCCGACTCGGACCTCCCCATCCCCTCCGCGACTGCGCCCCTGCCCGAGATCCCGCCCTACCCCTACGGCCCGCGGCCCTTCTACCACCAGTCCAATACGGGCCTCTACGGCGCCGCGCGCATCCGCTTCGGCAACAACGTGTCAGAGCGCAACGAGATCAAGACGCGCCGCAAGTGGCGGCCCAACGTGCACCACAAGCGCCTCTGGTCCGCCTCGCTCGGCGTCTTTGTGCGCACCCGCGTCACGACCCGCGTGCTGCGCACCATCGACAAGGCCGGCGGTCTGGACGAGTACCTGCTCGGCCGCAAGCCGCAGCGCGTCAAGGACCTCGGCCCCTGGGGTTGGAGGCTGCGGTGGCGCATCATGCAGACGCCCACTCTGCTGGAACGGTTTGCGCTGGAGCGCGCGGCGCTGGGGTTGCCGCCGAAGGAGGAGGGGACGGAGATCTTGCCGGATGGGACCGTCGCCGGGGACGCCCTGATGGCTGATACGGATCGGATGCTGGCGGAGGAGGCCGAGTTTGGGCTGGAGGCGGAGGAGGGGGAGGATGGGTTCATGAGGGAAGAGACGAAGCCGAGGAAATAAAGTACTGGCGACCTCATCAAGACTCTTGTCCCAGTGAGGAGTTATCTACGAAGGATTGTACCATATTGTATTTTTGATGTGTACACATGCTGCAGGCTCTCTGTGGCAGCCACATACAGCATTAGAGACAGGGGCGTATGCCCTTCATTAGCGTCATCAGAAGTTCGCTGGAGACATGACCACTCATTATCCCATCACACACATTCGTCACATCACACACATTCGTCACATCACACACACGGAACAGAAACGCACCAGAGCAACTGGGATTCTTGTCAAGTCTCTATGAGAGTCTATGCTACTTCGCCCCCCGGCTAACTAACCCCGATCCTTCCTGGAGGACTGCCGCTTAGAAACGCAGGTCCCAGCCAATCTTGGGACCCAGCTTGGGCAGCTCGTCCGCGACGCTCTGCACATCCTTGTCGCCACGGCCGCTCAGGCAGATGACCACGTCCTGGTCCTTCCTCATGGTCTTGGCCAGCTCCAGGGCGCCGTAGATGCCGTGAGACGACTCCAGCGCAGGGATGATGCCCTCCAGCTGGCTCATCAGGCGGAAGCCAATGAATGCCTCGGCATCCGTGGCGGCCACAAACTCGGCGCGCTCCATGTCCTTCCAGTTGGACAGCTCCGGCCCGACGCCGGGGTAGTCCAGGCCGGCCGAGACGGAGTGTGTGTCGCTGATCTGGCCGTGCTCGTTCTGGAGGATGTAGGTGCGCACACCGTGGAGCACGCCCTTGGTGCCGGCAGCGAGCGTCGCGCTGTGGCGGGGCGTGTCGATGCCATCACCGCCGGCTTCGACACCGAGGAGCTTGACGCTCGGATCCTTGCTGAACGGGTAGAACATGCCGACGGCGTTGCTACCGCCGCCAACACATGCCACCACAGCATCGGGGAGCTTGCCACGCTTCTCGAGCATCTGTGCCTTGGTCTCGTTACCAATGACCGACTGGAAGGTGCGGACAATGGTGGGGAAAGGATGAGGACCGATGGCAGAGCCGATGATGTAATGCGTGTCTTCGAGGTTGACCACCCAGGAGCGAAGGGCCTCGTTGACAGCATCGCGGAGAGTGCGGCTACCAGCCTCGACCGCGACGACCTTGGCACCGAGGAGCTTCATGCGGAAGACGTTGAGGGCCTGGCGGCGGACGTCCTCGGCGCCCATGTAAACGGTGCACTCCATGCCAAACTTGGCGCACACAGTGGCAGTGGCGACACCGTGCTGGCCAGCACCCGTCTCGGCAATGATCTTGGTCTTGCCAAGGCGACGGGCAAGAAGAAGCTGGCCCAGCGCGTTGTTGATCTTGTGGGATCCCGTGTGGTTGAGATCCTCTCGTTTCAGCCAGATGGTTGCACCGCCAGCATGTTCCGTCAACCGCTCCGCCTTGTGCAGATGGCCGGGGCGCCCCATCCACGGGTAGTACGAGCGGTACTCTTCCCAGAAGGCGGGGTCGTCCTTGATCTGGTTGAAGCCCTCCTCGAGCTCCGACAGGCAGTCCATGAGCGACTCGGGGACGTACTGTCCACCAAACTCGCCAAAGCGCTCGGGAATCTTGCCGTGCATGGCGGCCAGCTGGGCGACAAGGTCATCCGTCTCCGAGACAACGCCGTCCACATGTACCTCGCCGTTGGGCTCCTTGGCGGCAGAGATGGCCTCGACAATTCCGACTTCGCGCGTGGCCTCCTCTTCGGGAGAGGTGGTGCGGCCGCACAGGTATGAGCAGAAGTCCTGGACTGCACTGCACTCCTCACCCTTGGCAGCCTTCTGCAGGGTGGTGACGATCATGCTGCCGACCACCACACCATCGGCGAGCTGGGCCACCGAGACGAAGTGCTCCCGAGTGCTCACACCGAACCCAACAGCCGCCGGCTTGTCGCCGCTGTACTTCTTGACCCGCGACAGCAGCTCGGGGAGGTTGGCGTTGAGGGTACCGAGAGCGCCCGTCACGCCCTGGCGAGAAACGACGTAGATGAACGAATCGGCCAGCTGGCAGAGAAGACGCATGCGGGCGTCCGAGGTGGCCGGGGCGATCAGAGGGACGTAGGAGAGACCCCCACGAGTGCAGAACTTGCGGAACGAGACGGCCTCCTCGGGGGGGAGGTCAACAATGATGAAGCCATTGACGCCGGCCTCGTTGCAGTCCTTCATGAGGCGCTCCTCGCCGTAGCTCAGCAGCGGGTTGTAGTAGCCCATGAGCAGAATGGGGGCGCGGAGGCCCAGCTTGCGGGCATCGCGGACCATCTGCAGGGTCGAAGCGATCGTGACGCCATTCTCGAGCGCAACCTGTGTTGGGGGTTTCCATGGTCAGCATTTCGATGCGAAACCACAGTTCATGGCATCGGGGAGGCTCACGGTGTTGGCGGTCTGGATGGTCGGGCCGTCGGCAATGGGGTCGGTAAAGGGGACGCCAAGCTCAATGATGTCGGCACCGCCCTTCTCCATCGAGAGGAGCACGTTGGGCGTGGCATCGGGCGTAGGGAAACCGGCGGTGACATAGGTAACGAGCGCAGCCTGCGATGGCACGGTGGTCAGCAGCTGTCGTTGGCTTCCGTTCCATGGTTGGCGCTGCCGAGCGCAGGCGGGAAGTGGCGGGGCAGAGGCTTACCCGGTTCTGGGCCTTGCAGCGCTGGAAGGTCTGCTTGATGGCCTCCATGGTGGGCAACGGCAGTCAATTGAGTCTGTCAGAGCTCAGTAGCCACACAGTGAAAAGGTGCAACGGAGTGCGGTGATGGGTTGAGGTGTGAGGGGAGAACGTCGAGGGAACCCTTTGTCGTGGTCGGCGTTGAAAGGAGTTCAAATAGCGGACCTGGAGGGGCGAGGGGCAGGGTTTTGAGTCACCCCAATTTTTGTTTGGAATCCGACCCCGCATCGCCACAAGCAAGGTACCGGAGGGCCCGATCCCGGCGGGGCACCCGTGGCAGCAGTGACCCCTGCTGCAATCTGCAACATGACAGGACCAGACGACAAACCAGAGGCAACGTTTGCTGGTGGACCTCTCCAGGGAGGAGTCTCGGACAGCTTACCACATGGCCAAAATTAGAGGCCGAACAGCCCGCCATAACGGTTTTCTGGGGCAACCAAAGGGGCTGAAGAATCCCTCTCAGGTTTCAGCTTGTTAAGTAAGCGGCGCCCAGATGTGCCTCTCGCGCCGTGTGCTCGTGTGTTGAGTCGTCTGTTGCGCCGTCTGTTGCGCCGTCTTTGGGAGCCCCGTGAAATCGCGCCTCGGGATTTTGCCCCAAGGAGACCTCCCCTCGCTCTCGGATCGAGCGGCCTGAACGGCTTGAACTCCTGCTTCGCATCGCATTCCATCTCCCTCTCGTTGTCGCTGGTGGATCTCCAGCTGAGAACAACACGCTTTGTTGTCACAATGGCACGCCCAAGCGCTGTGTGCTTCCACCACAAGGGCTGACAGGGGCTGGTAAATGATTATCCAGGCGAGCCAAGCCCAGCCAAGCTGCACCTCAGGGGGCTGACATGGACGTTGTGACACCACAATCACAAAGCAAAGACGCACACATGCAGCAAATGACAGTCTAAAACTTGATCCATTAATCTAGCGGGTAAACAAAAGAAACACAGGCCGCAAAACAGTAAAACGATTATCCGCCCTCTTCCCTCTTCCGTCTCCAAACGCACTGCGCCGCTAGATCGGGGAGTACTTGGGCGGCGGCGGCATCGACAGCCCGCATTCGTCCACCATCGAATCGTCGTGGTGTGGACGAGCAGACGGCCTCTAGCGGTCTGAGTATTCCACCTCCGGATGACTGCTTTTCCTGGCATGCGACGGCCACGTCTCCGGACCTGCCCTCCCCCTCTTGACGCTGCCCGCATACACGACATCATCCCGTGCGAAGCTGGAGCTGTTGTCCCTGCTGCCGCTGCTGCTCCTGCTCGGCGGCGGCATGGCCTTCATGCCGTACTGCTCGCCCTCGGCCCGCGTCTTCCCCGGCTGTGCCGCCGCCACCAGGGCGCGCACGACGCCGATGAGGACGACGATGACGTAAACCAGGAGGAGGGCAGTCGAGATGAGCGCTTCCTGGACGATGCCGTGCTGGAGCTTGGTAATGACCTGGTTGACCGCCGAGGTGATCTCGTCCGTCGTGACGCTCGAGGGGGATGCGAGGAAGCTGGTCAGGTCGCTGTCACCGTTGACGCTATCATTGGCGCCCTGCGAGAAGATGTTGTTGTTGAAGAGCGGCAGCGTGACGTGCGCATTGTCGTGAACCCAGGTGAGGCCCTTCTGCACCGTCTCGATCTTCCTCGTGATGACGCAGCCGACGAGGTTCCGTGCTGTGTTGAGCAGGACGGTGTCCTTGAAGACGGCCGTGATGGCCTTCTCGATCTCGTCATCAAACGTGTTGAGCGTGTTGTTGACGGCGGTCGTCGCGTTGTTGACCCAGCCGAAGACGTCGCCGTTGATGTCGTCTTGGAGCTTGAGGATCACACCGTTCGCATCGTCGGACCAGTCAGTCGACACCTGCTGGAGCGTCTGGACGACGTCACCGGCAAAGTCGCCAACCTGGTTGGCCAGGGCCGGTGCCTCCTTCTGGATAAGCCGAAGGATGATGAACTGGCAGAAGCAGGAAAAGAAGCCGGCAAACGCAAGAGAAAGAACAAACAAGGCCGGCAACGACGTTCCGTACGCGATCACCCACCGCACCAGCGCCATGTTCTTCGCTTCCTTGAGGCGGAGCTTCTTCGACACCCACAAACCAACCCCGCCTGTCATGGGCCTCGATGCAAGATAGACAATGTCCATTGTATCGTACCTCAGCTCGTTGAACGTCCGGGCTCGCTCCTTCTCCCTCCGCCAACGCCGGATCTCGAGATAGCCTACCCCGACGATGGCCAAGATGGCGAGGATCGGGATCACGACGAGGAACGCGATCTTGGCGTTGGCGACGATGCCGAAGAGGGTTTGGAAGAAGTCGTTGAGAAACGAGTTGTCGGAGCAGAAGGACAGCGCCTGCTTCTGGGCCACAGGGAAGACGGACTGGTCAAACTGATAGGACCCAAAGCTCGCATTGACCTGGTCCTTGACGAAGTTGAAGGGGATGGCGATGGCATTCTTGGTGAAGTTCTCGACCTGGTCGAAGGTCGGGATCGTGGTGTTGAGCGAGACGAGGTCCTTGACGAAGTCGCCGCTGTTGACCTTGATGTTCTGGAGGTCGTCAAGGTTCTTGGTGATGTCGATTTTGGGAATGTCGAGATTGACGCCAATCAGACTAGTAATCTTGTTGGGAATGTCGTTCATGACTTTCTGGACGTTGCTGATGTTGTCGGTGATTTGGCCGGTGATGGTGCCGATGGCGTCGTTCATGACCTTGGTGGCGCCCTCGACGACCTTGACAGCCACATCCAAGCCGCCATGGATCAGGGCGGCGATCAGGCAAGCATATGTGCCGACGTACATGTTGATGATGAAAAAGATGAGGTTCTCAACACCCGTCAGGATCATCATCAGGACCTGCACCATGGCCGAGACGGCCTTGGTAATACCGTCAGAAGCCAGCGAGTTGACTCCAACTGAGAGGTAGTGCGGCATGGACGCCATTGCGCTGCCGATGTCCTCGACCTTGGTGCATGCCGACAGGGCCTTGACCTTTGCATCGCCGATGTTGTCGTTGAGGCTCCCGGTCAGGAGAACGACGCGGACGAGGACGAGGATGAGCAGGACGGTCCAGCGGTTGAACCAGAGCTGAGAGAGTCTTGCGCGGAGTCCCAGATAGGGAGTGACTGAAGGCGCAGTGTGAGCGTGTGTCTGAAGCGCGGGCGCGGATCTGTCGTCGTTGAGGTGGATGGGGTGCCAGGTGTCGGTGTGGAGGCTGGAAGGTACTGGGGGCACTGCCCCCGACTTTTCGGTGTAAGACATGGTGCGGTCCAGCAATCTTTCAATTCTTGGAAGAGAGACTCGTGGGCAGTGGGAGCGTGAAGGAAACGGTGATGTCGGTTTTGAGGTTGCCGAATTAGGAAGTTGGTGTTGGTTTTGATGCAGAGACCAGCTTTGCAAGAGAAGAAGCACTTGGCCAGGAAAGAGAAATAAAAGGAAAGGAAACTTTCAAGCAGGGAAAATGACCCAAACGCCCTACTGATGCATGACTGTATTCGTGACGATGAAAGATGGGTGAAAACAAGAAGGAGACAACAATAGCAAAGAAGAGCAACAATAGAGTGAGGAAGCGATTGTGCGGGGCGACACAATAAAAGAAATGGCGGCCGGGGAACAGGCCGCATGACTTGATGATCTGGGTGCAACAATGAACGAATGTAAAGATAGATCTCGACAGGCCCCTTCTTTGTTCAGCCTCTCAAAGCCAATCCGTTGCCATCGGTTGCTCAGTCAGGCGCTTGCCGTTAAGCGCCCGAATCTCGACAGCCAGTCGTTTCTTTGTCCCGGGATCACGGAGCGGCAGCCCAAACGTCTTGGCTCTGGTCGCGGAGGCGACCCCGGACAGCCAAACTGACGAGGCATGGGGCGAGATGCCGCTGCTGATTCCATGATTCTGAGCCGTGCGCTGCGTCCTGAATGCCAGAAAGGGCTTCCTCCGGGAGGTTGTTAAGCAGAGTGGTGACTGCTGCGTGGCCAGAGCTGTTCAATGTGGAAGATCGGCGGCGTAGCTGAGGTGACTCCCCATCATCAGCTGCGGAACGCTGGCCGATGAAGCGGGTGTTGGCGCAATGGCATGTTTTTCCTCGCTGTTAACCACCTAGTTGACTGTGTTGTATTGCACGAGTCATCTCCCAGCGCGTCAACTTGCTGTGGCGGCCGTGATGTGGGAGTTTGTGCCGCCTTGCTGAGCAAGGCGAGCGGGAGAAATTAAACGGGGCTGCCGTTTCGGCCCCACATTGCAGACGCGGGGCCGTCTTCACTCAGCGCGACAGCAACAGAAGGCAACCTGGAAAAAGCATCAATCTCTCCCCCGGAAATAGAAGGAATGCTGGCCAAAGGACCCTGGAAAGTCAAGGTACCACCATCCGTCTGGGGCGCTTGCTCGAAGACGAATGAGCCGGGGCGGCTGCTCACTGTGGTCCAACCGCGGCCGCAGTGTCGCAAGTTCAAGGTGCGCGGAGGAAATGATTGGCCGCTAATCCCCAAGCAAGGCGGCAAGGTTGCCCCACCTACCTCGTCTCGTGGTGCCGCCTTCCATCTCAGCGCCCTCCGAAATCCCAGGGCGACGGACAGCCCTAACCCTTGTTTGTCGCTGGTCGTGACTGGGATTTCATCTCACTCTGGGGATCGTGGATGGGCAGCAGTGTGTGTCAACTGTGAACTAGAAGAAACACACAAGCATGAAATTGGCAACGGTTATCTCCAAAATAAACACCTATCCCGCCCAGTCCTGACTCCTTTGCCCAAACCCCAAAACCCCGCGTTGCCGCATTGCCCTTGAACCCGGGTTGCTCAGTTGTTGATTTTGTCATTTCGCTCCCGTCTTCTCTCCGCCTCCTCAGCCGATGTACCTCTTCACCTGATTCTCCTCGCACTCTCCACAGCTCGAGTGACACTGAGAGGTGATGGTACCCGGCCGTGCAGTGCCCCCAGTCATGTTAAGGGTTTCCTGATGCTTCTCGGCAGCCCGTGTATTGCGTGCTGCCTCGTCTCGCTTGCGCCCCTCCCTCTTCTCCTTGATGGAGTGGACCCACTTGAAAAATCCTCCCGAAGTTGTGTTGTTGTTTTCTCGTGCCATGGTGAGGCGGTTTTGATATCTTCGAATAAGGCGATGTTCAGGTTGATTCCAGGTTTGCTGGCGAACGGGTGGCCCGAGAGTCGGGGATGTCGCTCAGCGACAAGAGCGGCGTTGATAACAACTGTAAAAGCTGACTCGGAATGACGTCTTGTAAACGGTTTCTTTCTCCACGACTCGAGGATGTTTAAGGGCAAAGCCAGGGACTTTCGGTGGCCAAGGTTGAGCAATGAGCACGTCCAGGGCCTCTCGCAAGCGCAGGTACCACCCGGCGAGGTGAGTTTTATATCTGGGTACCTACCAAGCTTTCCATGTCTGTCAGGCCCCTGATGTGTCTGCCGTGCCGTGTGAGCCAACAGGCGCCTGACACCAAGGCCCTTTGGTGTTGGCCATGTTTTTGCAGTGTTGGCCATGCAAACCGCCTTGTCAGACCACTGGCGTGAGGCTGTGCGGCACACAATGAGCGCCCGGAGTCAGACCGCCAGCACCCCTGAAAGGATTGTGGCTTTGTCAAATGGGCGTCCTCGACTCTTTATGAAGACCCCCGCAGAGCCCTCGACAAGGCATGCAACGATTTGGCGAATTACGGTCCCGTGCCAATGCTTTCAATGGCCGATGGCGACGGTCTGTTGAAGACAAAAGTCCACTGCATCGATTCCAGCGTGTCGCCCAATAGGCTGCCTCTTGGCTGGCAGGCGTTTGTGCATTACTGCCACTCCAACACTCGAATGGCTTCAGTTGCCCGCAACGCACACTCATGCAACCAAAATCAAACCACGAGTTGGGCCAAGTCGTCGAGAGAGTGTATTAAGGCTGGAAACCTTGAAGGTCGTAAAGAAAACCGAACGTGACAGTCATGGCGGAACTGACGCATGACTCGGAAAAGACCGTGTCCTCCAAGAAACGAGCATCTCTATCCAAGCCGAAATGTCTTTGATTGGTGAAACCTTGCGCTCTGTCGACATTGGCCACACTTCTCTGACACCTCAGAGGTGCCCCGGAGCAAAAAGAACGTATATATCTCGGATACGGGGAGTCGAACCCCGGGCTGATGAGCACTCCTAGAAGTGAGAGTCATCGATGTTACCGCTACACCATACCCGATTGAAGAGTCGGATGTGGATTCCGATGTGGATTGCTGGGACGGGAGGGCGGGATGTGGCTTCATGGTCGAGAGGGTGAAGAGTTTTTCTGTTGGTGGATGTGTGGAGCTGTTGCAGATGGTCCTAGTGCCGGGGGCTTGGGATCTCGCTTGTGGTATGGGTACAACACTGGAGTCTGGAAACGAACCCGAGTGCGTCCTTCATCAAACGGCGGTGTTGTGGTCACACCGGCACAGCAGTTGTTGTCTTGTTTCGTCCACATCAAGATTGTGTCTCAAGGGGTTTCCCTGCTCGGAAGGGACGGCATTGACAAGGTACCTTACATAGGTAGGGAAACACAGTGGTGGCTCCCAGGTCACGAATTCAAGACAATCAGCAAGTGATGACTTGAGTATGCTCCTTTGCTGTACGTGCTCGACAAAAGTTTCTCCAGTTATCAAACTCCCCTTTGTCTCTTACCGGACGGCAAAAAGCAATCCCGAAGGCTCACGACGGGACTTCTGACTGTCACACCGAACAAGGTCCGAGACGCCGAGCTGCTTATCGATTGCGTGATCTCTTGGGGCCGATTGAATGCATCGGGAAGCCAATCTGCCGGGTGTGTATCGCGCTGTAGGCGGGGAGAAACGGGTGAAAATGGGAAAAGGTCGAGACTGAAGAGTTGCTTGCACAGCTTCGGTCGGGACGAGAGAAGAGGGGCAGTGGCCGGATAATACTCCCCTGAGATGTCGGGAGTTGTTCAAGACCCGCACCCCAGCCCAGTCCAGGGTCGACGGGATGAAATGATACATATACACAGTGATGGTGTAAGTGTTGCCGCAGAGCTTTTAGACATTCTTGACTCTTCGCCTTCTCTCACGCTACGTTGCACGTCGTACTGCATCCGCTCCTCTGTCAACGCAACACCATGGCTCCCTCCCTCCACCCCCTGATCGACAATGGCATCACCAAGGGCGATGCCTCCTTTGCCGGCGGCAAGCTCCAATGCCTCTGCTCCGCCAACCCGGTGCAGGTGACCCTGACCAGCAACGTCGCCCACAACCACGTCTGCGGCTGCTCCAAGTGCTGGAAGCCCGCCGGCGCCCTCTTCTCCCTCGTGGCCGTCGTCCCCAAGGACAAGCTCTCCGTCACCGCCAACGCCGACAAGCTGCAGATCGTCGACAGCAGTGCCGCCATCCAACGGTACGCCTGCAAGGAGTGCGGCACGCACCTCTACGGGCGCATCGAGAAGGAGCATCCCTTCCACGGACTCGACTTTGTCCACGTCGAGTTGTCCGACAAGCGGGAGTGGCAGGAGCCGCAGTTTGCTGCGTTTGTGTCGTCCATCATCGAGCAAGGGTTCGCTCCGGAGGGGATGGATGAGGTTCGGGGCAAGCTGAGGAGTCTCGGGTTGGAGTCGTACGACGCGCTGTCGCCGCCGCTGATGGATGCCATTGCCACGTGGACGGCGAAGAAGGCTGGGAAGCTGCCGGCCTGAGGACGGTCTGGGGATTCTGGTTATCGGAGCCGTGTAGTTGAATGAAAACATTGTAAAACTGAATGACAACTCCGTCTCACGATGATTGTTGCCTGACGATACCAGACTCAAAAATAATGGACTCGTCGGATGATGACTAGCTGAGAGAGCGAGCTGCTCAGCGAATGCCGCTGCGCTTAGGGTATGCAATGCCCTCCTTTCTTTTGACGCCACAACTCCATTGACAATACTCTTGCAAAACCGAAACCAGCTTCCTATCCTACGCCCCGAACCTGCAGTACACGGGAGCTACTTGCGGTTGTGCTGGCCGCCTTGCCGTGGTTGACTGCCGTACGCCCGCCTGTTCTGCGGCTTCTTGTCCCGGCTCAACCCGGCCGATAGCGTGATGTCGACCCTGGGTGGCGTAGAGAAACCAAAGCCCTGCGTGTATGGTTAGCTTGGCTCAAGGGCGCATGGCGGCAACAGTTCTTACCTTGGCCACCTTTACCAGGTCAAGCTTGTTGACATCGAAAACACTCCGGAGGCTGTGGGAGGCGTAGGCGTGGAGATAGGAACGGTAGCCGTCCTTGGCGCTCTGGTTCAGGTAGTAGTTGCTCCCGATGAGCTTCTCCAGCTGCGACTGAACGTTGAGGATCTTGTTCTTGGGAAAGTCGTACTCGACCACGGGAACCTTCGCGGCCTTGAGATGGGCCAAGAAGCCAAGCTCGCCGGGCTGCAGGAAGAGCAGCGACCGGCCCTTTGTGTTGTTTCCGCGGGCGGTCCGGCCGACACGGTGAATGTAGTCACGGGGGTCATCGGGCGGGTCAAACTGGACAATCCAGTCGACTTGGGGAATGTCGAGACCACGAGCGGCGACATCCGTGCAGATCAGAGTGCCCTGCTTGGCGTTGCAGAACTCGAAGAAGGTGTTGGTTCTCTTCTGCTGCTTTTGCTTGCCGTGCAGATCGAGAACCTGAAGGTCAATGTACTGCAGGAGCTCGCTGTAGTACTTGACTGAGTTGCAGGACGAGAAAAAGACGATGATCTTCTTCTTGGCCATCTTCTTGAGGAATGAGAAGAGCAAGAGGAAGCGCTTGTCGGCATCGACGATGACGTATCCCTGGTCGAGTCCCTCGACAGTGCTGAACTGCTTCTCCTCGTCGACATTGATGTAAAGAGGCCCCGGGCGGAGTGAGATTCTAGCGAGATCCTCGACCTTTGTCGTCTGGGTGGCCGAGAAAAGCATCGTCTGGCGGTCCTCTTTGGGGAGGATCTTGATGATCTGGCGCATTTCGTCCTCGAAACCAATCTCCAATATCCGATCGGCCTCGTCGATAATCAGGGACTTGAGGTTCTTGAAGACGAACGGGGTGTTCTGCAGATCTGTGGCATCAAGTGTCAGCAAGGGCTGTGCAGCGCAACGAGGGGTTCACCCGCAAAGACTTACGATCAAGCAGCCTGCCGGGCGTCGCAATAAGCAGGTTGACTCCCTTGCCCAGCTTCTCTGCCTCGGCCCTGCGATTCGCGCCTCCAATAACAACGCCATCTGCGCGCCAAGTCAGTCCCAGTTCGAAAAGGACGAAGAGCTTGAGTGCGATCGCAAAGACTTACAGGTCTGGGAGTGGTTCTTCATCAGCTCGCGCGCGACGCCGAAGATCTGCAACGCCAGCTCGCGAGTTGGCGTCACGACGATGACGCCGGTTCCATTCCTGGGCTTGAACCGCAGAGAACTGAGCATCTCAATGGCCGGAATGAGGAAGGCGAGCGTCTTTCCAGACCCTGTCTTGGCAGCCCCGAGCACGTCCTTGCCCGCAAGAAGGGGCGGGATACCACGGCGCTGGATCTCGGTCATCTTTGTGAAACCCATCTCGCCAATCGCCTTCATGGTCTTCTCGGAGAGGTTGAGCTCGGAAAATGCCTGCGCGCTGGTTGACACCGAGGGAGGGAGCAGGGAGCCGTCGCCTTTGAGGATGCCGTCCAATTCCTCCGCGCCATTCTGCTTCTCTGTGTCGTCACCATCTTGCTCGGCCTGGCCACCCTCCTCGTCAGAGCTGGCATCCTCTGCCTCGGGCTCCTCGTTGTCGATCGCGGGGCTGCTGCCGTCGCTGTCGTTCTCGGCGTCGCTCTCTTCCGGGGTCGGGTCCCTCTTGAGCTTCTTCGCTTTTGAAGAGGCAGCGGCAGTTGTCTGGGCCTTTGCGCCCTTGCCGTCCTTGTATTTCCTCTTTTTGCTGAGATCGGACGCCATCTTGGTGGTTGTGCGCAACAGTCGTGCTGGGATGTTGAGTGCTGGTCTTGGGATTTTTTTTCTGCCCGCTGCTTATCGGCAGGTTCGATAACTGGCGGGTGGGGACCGAGCGCAGATCTTGGCAGACAAAAATCCAGGGACCCCAATGAGGCGGTGAATCATTCTGCCAGGTTCCGGCGGGGCTGCCTGCTTCACCCTGGCTGGCTGGACCTGGAGGGGGAACCGCTCGGTGCTGGGCAGTGGGCGACTTGCATCGGGAACCGTAATCCCGAGCGACACTCCGACCTCGCCAACACTGCCCGACTTTTCGAGATGGTGGTATCAGGCGATGGTTTATTTAATTGCACCTTCACCCATGCGAGGTATGAGGGCGTTTTCTGAGCTTTGCGGTTGCACTGCTCGCGTTCCGGACGAGTCCTTCCCTGGGCGCGGACATCCCTACCTGCTCGAATGGGCCACCCTCGAGCCTCACCTCTGCCTGGATGACCGTGTCGCCGTCAGCATGTCAATTCCAGGACGAACACCACGAGGGTCCTTGGTCCCAGGGTCCGGGTTTCGGTCGTGGTGGTAATCAATTTCCTGCCGTCTCCGGAAGTTCCGCCAAGTGGTCAGCCCAGTGGTCAGCCCCATTGCTTTGCGCAGTCCTTCGCTCTCGAGACCGCAGGTTCCCCTCTCCTGGGGTTGTACCGATGCATCTCTGGTAACGCACCGAGCGTTCATCTGCCACCGAATGAACTGGTCCGCCCCGATCCTCTGAGTTGGGTTCGGCTCCGCACTCGCTTCTTACCGACGCCGGGACCGATTCTCGACTGCTGTTTCTGCACCGGGAATCCCCCGCGTTTGCTGCACTGCATCATCTGTCTCGCGGTTCCTGTTCCATTCGGCCACTGCTTAAAAATAGTTCAGACCTTTTAACGGCATCCCCAGGTCCTGCCCTAGGTGGCGCCCATGCTGAGCATATCAGCGTCGAGTGCCTAGAGGAAATCGACGAGCTTCTGGGGGAAGCTTTCGTGTGGGATTGTGACCGCAAGCCAATGCCGGTGAAATGGCATGTGTCTTGGGGTTCCCAACACCAACCTGTGGTTGGCGACTGCAGAATGGCAGACCTACGATGTGCCGACCGTCTCTTGCATCCCTCCCTCCTGTGCCTCCCCCTCCCGATCCTCGAAGAGGCACCCAAGCGTGGCTCTTCCTTGCCTTCTACGCCCTGCGGTAGCCCACAAGGCACGGACACGGCCCAGCCCGAGCTATGTAGTATCATCGGCGTCATGAGCTACGCGTCATTGGCGAGGATTGGATGGCAAGGCAGCATGGAGCTGCATGCCGGGGTAGTGGGCTGGGGATGTCCAAGCGGACGATCATCTATTTCTTGAACGACTCCGAAGTCCTACCCCCCAACGGGCAATCTCGACGTCACTCTCACTCGCAGAAGGATGGGGCAAAGTCGAAGGACTCTGTCTATGGCAATCTATGGGCCGTGGCCTCGCCAGGCATCTGAACGTCGGCCCAGGTGGGAAGGTGTGGACGGGGACGGGGACGGGGCCGCATATAAAGGCGGCAACCATCTTCTAGTTGAGGGTCTGGTCGCCAACAGCCTTCTCAAAGCACACCAGGGAACGCAAAGCCAACCTTGACCCTCCTAAAGAAGCATCTTCTTCCCCTTGGACACCAGAGCAGTCACCATGAAGCTCACCATCTCCCTTACATTGTTCCTTGGCATTGCTGTGGCCCTCGAATCCGCTGGGCTTCAGGGACGTGCAGGAAGGACACACACTCGGATTTCAAGACCCAGGGAGGTAACAGCCGTCGAAATGCGATCAGCCGAGTACAGAACTTGGACAGGCACCCCTACCGACCAGCGCTCCACGACTGGTCTCACGCGGGTCCCGGGCCTTCAGCGTCGTCAAGAGCCCAAGGCCAGCGACTTCTTCGAGTGCACAAACCCGGTAAGGGCCCTTCCCCTTTGACCATGACGAATACATGCCGGCAGGCCAGGCTAACTTTGTCCCAGAAGCCGAGCCCCTCGACTGCCGACTGCAAGGTCGTCGTCAACCAGGTCTTGTCGACTGATGACGAGCTCATCATTGCGCCAAACTCGTGTCTTGTCTTCTCCTTTAGGACATGCCAGGCTTTCTTCTGCTCGCTCTGCCAGACTCTGAGCACGTCAACCCAGTTTATCGGCAGCCAGCTCGACACTGTCGATGCTTTGTGTGTGGAGAATGGGCAGGCCGGCACCATTGTTGGCGAAGACGCACCTCAGTGGGATGCCGGCTTCACCTACGCGGGCCAGGGCCTACCGACCTTCGATGTGTGCTGAAAGAAGGCTGGGTCGCCGGGACCGAGGGGTTTGAGACCATCTGAGAGTTGTTCCTTGGTGATAGTTTTCCTCGTTAGGACTTGGGAGCAGTTACGTAACCCCGTGTTTGCCGCGTGTGTTCGAGAATTTTGACTACATATCGAGCGCGCCTGTCTGTCTTGTCTATTTCTTTGGACCGTTCGAAACTTATTGCCGTAGCAATGCAACAGCCCTCTGTGGCGTAATCCAGACGGTGCAGCCCTGCGTCCTCGTCCGGTGTCGCGTACCCCATCATTCTTGAGGCAAGGCAAGCAGCCCAGCTCAACAGTCCTCGGCTCCAGCGAGAGGTTCAAATCCACCTCGGGACTCAATTTAACCGGGCCCGAATCGGCGCCGTCCCGGGGAGTGGATCACTCCCCACGGCAGAGATCTTGGACCCCCACCCTCTTCCGAACCCAGGGACGGGAGGCCCCCCGGCCCAGCCAGGATGCGGTGTGTTGGGCGAGGTGCTCGAATCTCAAACCCCGCGTCGACCTCGTACCTGAACCATCTCAGGGACGCACCATGTGGCCGCTGCATGAATCAGGTAATTGGGCAACAAGATCTGAGCGTGTCCACAGGCAATGCATGTCTTGCTTCAGTCGGCTTGCCGGACGCGGGTTTCCGCCATGCCCACCCCACTCTCCCCCAGCTCGAAACAGAACAAAGGTTTACCGCAGGATGACAGAGACAACGTGTTTGGCCCAGGGGTGTGCATGCGCTTTGCAGGTCACCTGGGCCCGAAACATTCTTGGCATTTGTTGAGAGCATCGGAGACGCGGAGCTGGGACGACTGCCGAGACCCTCAGATGGGAGCTGCATGTTTGGCCCCGGCTATCAGGCCGCTGGCTTTCCGATTTCAGCCGGCAAGACGCACGGTCCAGCTGCACGCACTCGAGGCTTCGATCTGACCGGTGAGAACGACGCTGTCTCTGGCGGCTCAACGTGGGTGTTCAATCCGCAACAAGGGCGTGGGGGAACTGTTGTCGGTCGACGTCTCTGGAAGAACGAGATGGCGGTCTGCAGATCCCTGGAGTGTGTTTCTGCAGAAGAAAACGCATTGCATCACACGGAACCCCAGGGTCCCCACTTTTTGCTGGTTCTCGGGTCCATCCGGGGCGGGCAGGGCTGGCTGGGCCTGAGCAGTCTCAGAGCCAGCCTGAGCCGGCGTTGGCCCGCCCCAGCCAAGATGCGGGACGAGCATGTCGCCCCCCTGGCCCGCCCGAGACGCCGCCCTGGGAATCCCGATTACGATCGAGAGCTCAGGGCCTGGCCGTGTGCAACTTTACGAGCCAAAATGTGCCTTTCCCCATTTGTTGCCGCTCTGCAATCACGCCAGACGGCCAATTTTCTGACTGCTCCGGAAACCCCGTGTCTTTGCCCGCCCGTGCCTGACTGCTGCAACAACAATAGCAGCGCCGGGTGACGTCGCACCCTGCACGCGGGAAAGCGCCCCTCTCAGCCCACCATCGTCACTGTGCTCTCGACCCGCAGCCAGCCGCCCCACGAACAGCTCACGCGATCAACCACTGCCTCCTCTCCACGCCCTCAATATCACATCTCCCCCTTTCCTCGGACTCAATTAGGCTGCTACATGTCTCGGCCATCCGTCTCGCCCTCCTCCGCCTCCAGATCGTTATTGCACCAGCTCTCGCTCAGCAAAGATGGCCCCAAGAGCTAATGGCCTCGGCATCATGCCCGAGGACACGCGCATCTGCGTTGTCATGGTCGGTCTTCCGGCACGGGGCAAGAGTTACATTGCCCAGCGAGGTGAGTTGTGCTCCTGTGGATTTTCGAAGACATCTCTGCTGACCAGAATCCTGTTGCCAGCCCAGCGTTACCTGAAGTGGCTCTCGATCCCCGCGGCGACCTTCAACGTCGGCAACTACCGCCGCGAAAACGCCCCTCGCCCCTCGGCCGATTTCTTCGACACCAACAACGCTGAGGGCGAGCGTAAGAGGCGCGCCGCTGCCGAAGCCGCCGTGTCAGACATGCTCAAGTGGTTCAAGAGCGGCGGCGTCGTGGGCATCCTGGATGCCACCAACAGCACAAAAGAGCGCCGGAAGTGGGTGCTCGAACGTGTCTCGGCCGCGGGCATCGAGGTCATTTTTGTCGAGTCCAGGTGCGACGACGAGGAGCTGATCATGGCCAACATCCGCGACGTCAAGACTACTTCTCCTGACTACGTTGGCCAAGATCCAGACAAGGCCGCCGTCGACTTCCGCGAGCGCATCCGCAACTACGAAAAGGTGTACAAGTCGATCAACGACGACGGCGACGAGGACCATTTGACCTACCTCAAGATCATGAACGTGGGCAAGCAGGTCTTCATCAACCGCATCCAAGACTACCTGCAGAGTCGTGTCGTCTACTTCCTGATGAACCTGCACATCCGCCCACGCTCCGTCTGGCTGTCTCGTGTAAGACGCCTCACTCGCTCGCCAATCTGTCAGGACGCTAACTTGATATCCAGCACGGCGAATCAATGCTCAATTTGGAGGGCCGTATCGGTGGCGATGCAGCGCTCTCTCATCGCGGCGAGGAGTACGCGCTCAAGCTTCCCGAATTGGTTCGGGAGTCTGTTGGTGTAAGTCCCCTCTTGCGGTCCTGCTTACACGGGTGTGCCAAGCCATAAAACATGCCCCCTGTTCTTCGCTGTGCCGTGCGCCGCCCGCTTACATGGCCCGAACTGACACCGGCACAGAGCGATCGGCCTTTGACCGTTTGGACCTCAACGTTGAAGCGGACCATTTCCACGGGGCGCCACCTGCCAAAACACTACAACCAACTCCAGTGGAAAGCCCTCGACGAGCTCGACGCCGGCGTGTGCGACGGCATGACGTACCAAGAGATCGCCGACCAGTACCCCGAGGACTTCCAGGCGCGCGACGAAGACAAATACAACTACCGCTACCGCGGCGGCGAGAGCTACCGCGACGTGGTGATCCGCCTGGAGCCCATCATCATGGAGCTTGAGCGCAGCGAGGACATCCTCATCATCTCCCACCAGGCCGTCATCCGCTGCATCTACGCCTACTTTATGCAAAAGACCCAGGAGGAGAGCCCCTGGGTGCCCGTGCCGCTGCACACCCTCATGAAGCTGACGCCCCGCGCCTACGGCACCGAGCTGCAGACCTACCGCGCCAACATCAAAGCCGTCAGCACCTGGCGCGGCAAGGGCAGCACCGCCAAACACGAAGACCCCGCGCCCGAGGGCGGTATCTGAAGGAAGCCGACACCTACAACAGGGGGGAAAGATGGGGCGTTGATCGCGTTGTTTTTCACAGCATATCCTAGACGTTAGTGTTTTCGTGCCTCAGCGGTGGGTAGCAACCATCAAAGCGCGCGCTGCATACTTTTGGGACGGTATCGCATGGAAGTCTTGGGGGTCCGAGGTTGCACAGAAAGCCCTCGGCGGCATGGAGTTTTTGGGATTGTACGGTTGGGTTGTGGCGCCCGGCGAGTTTTTGTGGCAGAACTTCAATGGTTTGGCACTGGGGCCTGCGCGAGGACCCGTGCTAAGGATGCAATTCAGGTGGGTGGGTTGAGATGGAAAAAGGAAGCCAAAAAGAAGCAGGTTTGCTTGGGAGCATCGGGACTCGGGGATGAACGAGCCTGCTGCGCTCGGGGGAAATACACGTGCAAATGGCAGTGAATGAAGGGAATCCTGATCCCGTCTGCGAGTGCAGTCCCAAATGTGAGCTGTGATCGGCCGTCTCGTTCATCGCCAGGGAATACCGGAGAAGATCAGAGGCACCTTGCTTGTTTTTCAGCCCGGCAGACCGGTCAGTCTCAGTGCTGCCAAGCAGAGTCAGCGGCCCCTTTGTTTACACAACAAAAGGGGGGCTGGATCCGCTTCCTTCCCTCGGCCTCGAGACCCAGACACGAGGTCACAGATGCTGTGGCAGAGGAAGTTTGGCCACCAGATTCGAGCAAGCAATGAACCCTTCTACCCGTGCCATCACGACGAGCAAACCCAGACACGGTTCTCATTGCAAGCTAGATACCGAGCTAAGAAGTGCTATTATGCCCTCGCGCATGCCCCAACATGACAGATGTTCCTCCAACTCCGCACCCCTGCAACGGTAAATGGTGTCCATAACCACTAAAAGCGCAGCAAGATCAGATGCCAAATGGTAGACCAATACACGGTCAGTAATGCTGCCTGGGGATGAAGCGCATCTTTGCCTCGCCGACATCAAAGATCACCAAGGCGTTCTGCATGAACGCATCGCCGAGGATGTACGGGCCCGATCCTCCGTCCGCAACGGAAGTCATGCACAGCCCAGTCAGGGGATCTACCAAATTGCGGTAGAGCAGATCAACGGGGTTGATGCTGAACTTGGTGCCGTCCAACAGGACGGCAACCTGGGGCACCGTGGCGTCGCATGAGGTGAAGTAGGCGCCGTACATCCACATGTAGACAGCGGGCGGGTTGAAGGCCGCGTTGATCGAGTCGGCAAGACCTGGGTGTGGTGGTTAGCTCGCTGCGCAAGGCAACACAAAATGAGGAAACCACTTACTCGACGGCAGATAGTTGAGCGTCGTTCCGCTGTCAACAATGTACGGGATCTTCTTGGTATTCGTGGTCTGGTCGTAGTGCCAACCGTCCGGAATGATCGTGTAGAAGGAGTACTGGTAGGCGGTCTCGGGAATTGCGATCACGCTGGTCTGCCATCATGTTAGTCGTTGGAAGGAGTTCATGGATAGCGTTTGAAAAGTGAAAACCCACAATGACCATGTCCAAGGTCGCGGTGCGGGTCAGGTCCAAGCCGCTTGCCGGAGCAATTCCGCCAAAAGCGAGCATACCGGTGGAGGCGTTGCGGTCGATGGCAATGCTGAAGACGGGATCGACCAACCCTTGGTTCACCATGCTGGTGAAGAGCGGCGAGTATTGCACCGCATTGCCGAAGTCATGGTCCGATTCCTCGCCAAGGTAGGCATTGGTGAGAGCCGGGAATGCAAGGCCCAGCAAACCGCTGGTGTAGTTGTTGCCGTACCAGTACGTGGTATTTGCCAGGCACACTTGCTGCCTCGCGATCGTGACGTTGCCAATGCTAACGTCTGAGAAACCCATGGGACCGGTGACGATCTCGCCGTCGCCGTACTGGATGAACATGTGCGTCTCCGGGTCGGTAAACCCGTATTGAAACGTCTCCGGGTAGGTTGCGCCAAAGCCGCAGGTCTCCTGGGGGAGGAACTCGCCTGAATAGTCGACGCAGTGGAAGTCCCTCTGAACCGCCCAGGTGTCGGAGCTGCCAGTGTCAATGAGAAGCGACATCTGATGTCCGTTGAAGAGCGCCTCAACTGCATACTGAGTGCCGTATGCAGAAGTTGTCGTGACATTCTCGTAGCCGAAACCTCCGACGAGGCGTTGGTGGGCACCGAGGATTGCAGCGGCCGACTTGGGATTGAACCTGGTGGCGCGGCCGGCCTGGACTGGGCGCAGCTGCTGGACATGCTGGCTGGCCTTGGTGATCTTGGCTGATGACGAAGACCACGGATGGGTTGCTTTGGGAATCTTGTAGCTGATTCCAGGCGGCGCGTTTTTCAGAGCATCAGCACGGCGCTGGGTTGCCAAACCCGTCACCGCTGAGGCAGCAGCGAGGGCGGCGGAAAGAATCCAGGATGGGTTCACCATCTTGAACTTTTCGCAAATGCGGGGTCTCAGAACGGCGAGAATGAGGTTATTTGAGCTGGCAAACGCGAATCCCTCTGAAATCTTGCTTGCAGGCGTTGATTCGTGCTGTTGCCGTTGGGGGAGGAAGATGACCAAACTGTTGAGGAAGATCAAAGACAAACTCCCCAGTGACGAGAGGCTGAATGAATGGAAAGTTGGGAGAGGAGAGAAGCGGGAAACTTCAACGAGAGTCGAGTGTTGAGTTGATCAAGGCGAGGCCCTGTGCCAGTCTTCCTGCCTGGTTCAACACTGGCACAGTCGTCATTCACGAGCCGGAGGGAAGGAGCCTTTCTTGATATTTCTGTGGTGGGGGGCTTTTCCCAGGCAACATCATGACGGCAGCCACCTGGCAGCGCGGCCCCGTTGTGTCGCGAAGGAAAGTACGAGGCAGCGCGCATCAGATCATTGCTTCACACAAGAATCACGGCTTCTATTCCCAAACACAGCCAATTTAACTCAATCATTCTATGCAGTGGCATCATCACCCAACATAGATGCCCATGACAGACCAGCGGTGCCGCGTCGGGGAATGCCATGTTTGCTTCCACCAGACTACCTAGGCTCGATGGGCAGGGACGGGTCTCGACAATGACTGCCAGGGCCCGGCAACTGTGACCCCTTTCACCCGAAGCTGACAGCGAATAACATGAACAAGAGTTGCACAAGCTTTGTCAATCATCTTGAGCTAGGATGTTTGAAGGCCGAATCTTGTATTCTCTACAATGTTGGGGTCATTGGCCCCAATCTGGAACCTTTCCAGACGAAAAGACCTGCAGATGACAGGCGACAAGGCCTCGCACTTCACCCTTCAAAAACAATTTATTTCCAGTCATTTTCTAGAGTCAGATCAAGCGATTTTCAGTCTCCAATGTTGACTTGATGTATCCCTTGGCTAGCCCGGCTTGTCTGTGACACAGGAGTTGATGAACCTGTGCAAGGGCCCGTTGGCTACCGTTGAGAGGTAACATGACATACCACAGCATATGTTGTATAAGACGGGATGCCGTGAGGCTGTGACACAATACCGCCGCCTGGAAGTCTGCCAAGCACATTGTGATCATGTCTTGCTGGTTGTTGGCCCGATAGCATCCAACGCCTGGGACAACCGAAAAGTGCTGGGATGTGAATGCCCCCTTTCCATGCTTGGAAGGGGAATGGTCATGCTAATCACCAATAACAATCTGTCTTAAAAACATTTCAGTGTGTTGTTGTATGACGCGTGTCTGGGACACACACCGTCTGGTCTCCTCGCCATTTATTTTGGTTTAGGTTACAGATTGCCTGGTGCCAGTGAACAACATACGCCACGGCGATTGTGCCTCCAGCAGCTTCCTCCCGACGTGCAACTTGAGACCTGGTTTTTCCTTGGGGTGCTACGTTGATACCAAAATGCTGTGAGCGGTATGTGTCTCCTGCAGTTCCACCACGTACTCTAGTTAGATTACTGGAGCAAGATTGCTGATAAACTGAAGTTGAGTCGGTTGTTGAAGGCTTGCGAAGTCCATTCAGGTTGTTCGGAGTCTTCAAGTGGCTCCACTGACTTCGGGCCATTCGCATGCGGACTGAATGGCTGGACATGACCGTGCCTCCCGGTATACTCGTCATGCTCCTTCCCCCAACTATCCATTCGGTCCAATAGATCATTGTCAGTGCTTGACTTCACTGAAGAGTAAAGCAAAAACAGAAAGATCATATCTTCCCCGCACGTTTCGCACTGGCCCAAACAAAGTAAGAGATGGGGAACAGGAACTGCACCTCAGCACAGACAACAGCGGCTTGTCACATTTCACATCTCCAAGTTTTCAGTGAGAAGCCATCTCGTCTGAGTTGATGCAAGGTTTCCAGCAACGGGCCTGTAAATGGAGAGGGTGAAACCCTGGAAACTTCGAGTGCTGTTGAAAGGATGCAAGGCGAAGTCTCCTGTCACGTGTTTGCAATGCACGGACCACCATTACGTTGGCGCTAACTCAAACCTGCTGTGGCGCTTCCAGCCACGCGCCATCCCCGAACCCACAACCAGCAAGCTTCTCCTCCATTCGTCACCTTGGACCTGCATGAAATTGACAAGGGCTGGACTGGTGACCAGGACTCCAGAAACCCCATCGCAAATTTCGACCCAAATCTTCCAGCGCCGCTTGAAGCTTCTTTCGTTCCTCTGCCGAATGCCTGCATCCTTCACCGCGACCCTGTGATTGGAGTAAGTTGTTGCGGCGACTGCGGTATGTGACCTCCTGTGCCGTTCGGGCGTGCGCGTGCGTTGAGGATTCGGGTTGGTCCTCGACCCCGGCCCTGCGACTGCCCTCCATTCTCGATCCTTCTCCGCGCGCGCTGCTCACGACTTCAACACACAACCGATCGCTTATGTGACCTCGCACTGGATGTCTGCTGACCGCGATCATTCAGCGATAAACAGAATTAAAGATCAGCCTTGCGTTGCTGCGTTTCCGGTTGCTTTCCTGCCGACAGTATTTCGCGACCTCAACCGATATCCATTCTGATCTCTTCTGATCTGCGACCTTGAATATCATCACGAATCACCCCATTGTCAGCGCCCAACACCTGTGTGTCTGAGACAAAGATGGCGAACACAACGCCCGACATTAGCTCCATCCTCAAGATGCTTGGCGGTGAGCAAAGATTAATTTGGTGTCCCGGGCGGCGAATAGACTAATTCCAGCTGCAGATGCCACACAGCGACCGGCGACATCGACCCCAACCCAGAGCCATCCTGGCGTCCCGGCGCCGGCACCTGCACCACCGATGCCCGCGGGCTATGCGCCGCCCGGTCAGAACCCATACCCGCCGCAGCCCGGATCGTACCAGCCGGCCCCTGCCTACCCATACCCTCAGCCTGCGGCGAGTGGTAGCATCGATCTGAGCTCCATCCGGCCCGTCAACTCAGGAACATTGCAGCTGGCCGACGCGATTGCCAAGGCGAAGGCGTACGCAACAGAGAAGGGTGTCACTCCGTATGACCGACAGTCGGCAGCCTACCCCGACACACGCCAGCCCGATTCCAGACACTACCCACGCTCCCGATCCAAGAGCCCTCGCGGCGGACGGGAGTCCTTCCGCGACAACTTCAACCCATACCGAGACGAGAGGCGGGCCGAGCATGGCGGACAGGATCGCGGATACGGACGCGAGCGCTCCTTCTCTCCTGGTCGCGGCCGCCAGACCTTCTCTCCCCGTGATGGCCACGGCGGTGGCCGTGACCGGTCTCCGCTGCGAGGCAAGGACGACAACGTCGAGACCATCGAGATTGAGGCGAGCTTGGTTGGACTCATCATTGGCCGCCAGGGAGAGAACCTGCGCCGCGTCGAAGGCGAGAGCCGTTGCCGGGTCCAGTTCATCCCTCCGACCGGTCAGAACGACCAATATCGACTTTGCAGAATTACCGGGCCCCGGCCTCAGCGCGAGGAGGCCAAGGAGATGATCAACCACATCATCCGCGACAGCGGGATGAGAGGCGCTCCTCCTCAGGGTGGAGGCGAGCGCCCCCGCGAGGGCGGCCGTGGCGCCGCTCCCCCCCCCGTTCCCAAGGAGGGCGAGGACAGCCTGCAGATCATGGTTCCCGATAGAACCGTGGGCTTGATCATTGGCCGCGGCGGAGAGACGATCCGTGACCTCCAGGAACGCAGCGCTTGCCACATCAACATTGTCAGCGAGAACAAGAGCGTCAACGGCCTCCGCCCTGTGAACCTCATCGGCACGCCTGCGGCAGCGCGGCACGCCAAGGAACTGATTCTTGAGATTGTGGATAGTGACAGCCGCAACGGGAACAACCCGGGCAATGCGCGCCCGCCTCGGAACGACAATTATGGAGGCGGCGGCGGTCCCGGTGGTGGCGGACACGACAAGGTCAACGACTCTATCTACGTCCCCTCGGACGCCGTCGGCATGATCATCGGCAAAGGCGGCGAAACAATCCGCGAGATGCAAAACATGACTGGTTGCAAGATCAACGTGTCGCAGTCGTCAGGCCCGGGCGAGGTTGAGCGGGAGATTGGCCTTGTCGGCAGCCGGGACTCGATCGCCATGGCGAAACGTGCCATTGAGGATAAGGTTGATGCCGCGGTGAGTTCTTCCAACCAGCCACGCCTCTTGGTAACCCCCATACTGACGAGTTTGCAGAGGCAGAAGTCTGCCGGCGGCGGCGGCGGCGGCGGGCGTGGCCGTGGCCAGCACCGTGACTTTGACAACCCCAGCTATGGCCAGCCCTCTAACACCAGCAGCGCCCCTTCGAATATGCCCTCCGGCGGTGCGCCCCCAGCTGCGGCCGCTGGTGGTAACCAGGCTGACCCCTATGCCATGTGTGAGTGTCCTCCTCGGCACGGCTTCGTTTCGGCGCTCGATGACTAATGCGACGCAACAGACGGTGGCTACGAGAATTACATTGCACTCTGGTGGCAATCCCAGCTTGCTGCCCAGCAGGCTCAGGGCCAGGGAGGTGCGCCCCAGGCTCCCGGGACCTCGTAAAGGCGCCATGCACCCCGACTCGCTGATGCGCTTGATGTTGACCCGCCCACTCAACTCGTTGATGCGTCTGATGCGTCTTGACCTTGCCGTCGCCACCGCTCGATGCTGGCCTTGATCTTGCGCCTTGACTCTCTGATGACGGCACGTTACATGATACCAGGGCATGGCATGGCATATCCGAAATGCGTCCGGTCTCCCGCAACCTCCAGCCTCAACCGGACTTGTTACATGACTGTACCAGTACGCGCGATGATCTTCCCTTTTATTTCTTTTTTTCGGACCTCTGGCGGCCCTGCGACATCTGCCCCCTGGACTTCATGGTCCTTCTGCATCATCGTCGACCCATGGGTTTGGCCCTTTGGCCCGATTATCTCCAGCGGCCGCCCCTGCGCGGCACATCTTTCGCGGCAACACTGAAGGCGAAACTGCAACCTGGCTGCTTGACCCGATTGCCATGCAACTCCGTGCCCCGTTTGTCTCTGGGGGCACTGACGAACACAAGGTGGGCCGTGCCTTGCTCTGATGCACTTGATGGCGTGGCTCCGCCATTGTATCGGTCTCTGCTGCCTTGCACGTCCACCGGAGCTGCTCTGCATCGTCGTCATTGACCACTCGAGCCCTTGATACCGGGTTTCTCAAGATGATTTCGCGTTTTCACATGGGCATGGACTCTCTGCGGCGCTGAGCGCTTGGTTTGCGTTCCGCCTCATGATTGGCATCACCTGTGCCTGGTGCCTACCACACATGCGGTGTCGAACCCGCCCAATGGACCATCATGGCTCACCTGGCCTGGGATATTCTCTCCATTGGCCGGGATCGCTGCGGAATGCTGATTGACTGCACATCGCACACCATCTCTTATATGGGCCGTCCCTCTGGACATTAAGACGACCGCGTCCTTTCTTATTTCTGCTCACCCTCTGCTGCCTTTGGCTTCGTCCGTTGTCACGGCTGGTCTGGGCCTCGAGCATGGGTAATCTGGTGGCAGTTACGGTGTATACTAGGGAAAAAGCTGGCGTAGCACCAGGGCGTTAATATGATCATTTCTTCATTCGTGGATTGTGTGTTGGTCTCCCGAAAAGTGATCGTTGTTTGCCAACCCTCTTGATTTGCTGGGCACGTTGCAGACGACATGAAGTGGATGATGAGAGGCTGTGAATTGTTGGGATCTTACGCGAGGGGACGCGCTCGGACCGCTGGGTGCTTCAGTCGTTGCTTGCTCGAGCAGTTGGGAGAGGGTGGAAGCAACCTCCAAGCCTGACAACTCCCGCACCGAGTGCCAGACTGGGAAGTGCCTCGGCTCCAGCCGAGTCATTGATTGGGTCCAGGACTCCGCCCCCACGAAATGCAATGGAACGGATCCAACTTGCATCCTGTGTTCCCTTTCGTGCCTAATGCAGCAATCAGCACGTCGAAACACGCTGCTGGGGTGCAGATGAGGAATTACACTCCGAATGATCCGAACTTCGGACTCCACGGTCTTCGCCCTGGTCTCATGTCAGCCCTGTCGCTCAACACCACGAGGGCCGCAGGGATGTGAATATTTAGCCCCTTGGCGAAGTCGGGGCGGCGGATCACAAACGCCTCGGCGGCGCTTGATTACTCAACCTTGTCCGGTCTTCCAGAGGCACAGCGCAACGTCTTATTTACATATTCGTGAGAACACTCGGGGCTGAGTTTCAGTTCCTGTCTCCGCAACAAAAGAGGAAGAGAGCAGACAACGCCATGGCGTCCAACGCTGCAGCAACGCCGGCAGCAAGGCCTCTCGAGCATATGACCAAACTCTCTCCTTGCATCTACTTCTACCGACCGACGACACCCGCGCCAGCACCTCCCACCCCTTGCGCAACCGCCTCCCACAAGCCCGCCCCGAAGCTGATCATCCTCGCCTCGTGGATGGGCGCCCGCGAACCGCACATTGCAAAGTACCTTGTGCAGTACCAAGCCCTGTTCCCGGCCTCGCCCATCCTCCTCCTGCGCTCCGAGCTCCGGGAAGATGGAGC